>Ga0206912_1016_pt2 | contig 61180 bp, 56 predicted proteins | sample Alteio_BWOrgHeat_75_FD_152933 | JGI IMG/M metagenome (GOLD analysis project Ga0206912, IMG submission 152933) | Enriched cells from forest soil in Barre Woods Harvard Forest LTER site, Petersham, Massachusetts, United States -... | ecosystem: Environmental > Terrestrial > Soil > Temperate forest >... | reverse complement strand
AATCTTATAAAGTAGAAGGTATTTCTTCCGAAATGTCATTTCTTGAAATGATGGATGTTTTGAACGAGAGATTAATCAGGGAAGGACAGGATCCTGTTGTTTTTGATCATGACTGCCGGGAAGGAATATGCGGAACCTGTTCAATGTATATCAACGGGAGACCGCATGGTCCCTGGCATGCGAATACTACATGCCAGCTGCATATGCGTGCATATAAGGATGGAGAAACGATTACAGTAGAACCCTGGCGGGCAAATGCATTCCCGGTAATAAAAGATCTTACAGTTGACAGGTCAGCTTTTGACCGGATCATTCAGGCTGGTGGCTATATATCTGTGAATACAGGGAATGCTGTTGATGCCAATTCACTCCCTGTTGATAAGAATATGGCCGATGCTTCTTTTGCAGCAGCGGCATGTATCGGTTGCGGAGCCTGTGTAGCAGCCTGCAAAAATAGTTCTGCTATGCTTTTTGTTTCTGCAAAAGTTTCTCATCTCGCACTGCTGCCGCAGGGAGATCCGGAAAGAAAATCCAGGGTATTGAATATGATCGCCCAGATGGATAAGGAGGGTTTCGGAAGCTGTACAAATACCCAGGCCTGCGAATCAGTATGCCCCAAAGAAATTTCTATGACCAATATTGCGAAACTGAATTCAGAGTTTATTTTGGCAGGGTTAAGCGAATAATAAAATAAAAGGTCGCGGAACCAACCCTGGATTGCTATTTTGTCAGTTCGATATTTGTACGGTACGAGTTCTTATGTAATTCGTAACTGGTTCGTTCTTTGTTGGTTATTCGTTCGCTATTGAACCAATAAAATACGAACGATATACGAACGATATACCAACAAAATACGAACGAAGTAAGAACAAATACTGTAGGATACTGTAACAAGAAAGCTATTAACTCAGGCTGACTATCTGACATCTTTAAAAAATGCAACACTACCGCCGACCCAGCTTTTATCTTTATTGTACCTGACTCCGATCATTTTTCCCTTGCTTAACCTTGCAAGGTTTATAGCCGGTTTGGGCCTCGATCCACCCTCTGGCCAAAGATACATTATTCTGATTTCAGCTTTTGCTCCATCATCCGGAGTTTTAATTACCGGAGCATATTTTACTTTTTTCTGGAGTATCCAGTTTGAAGGATCTTTTACAGATTTGATATCTTCCGGTTTAATATCTATCACTACACCCTGACCTGCAAAAGAGAATAAAGGTTTCAATACATAGTTTTCCAGATCTTCCGGAATTATAACCACTTCATTAAGAAACATTGTTTCTGGTACATAGGGGTGGCGGATAAAGGGGAGTGTGTATTTAGAAATCCTGTAAAACCAATTTGGATGTGGAATCCATTCTACATCCCATTCTCTTCTCAGGTCAATATAATTTCCCAGAGATTCTTTTTGGGCGTGCAGGTCATCAAATATGATCCGGTTATAAATTCGTTTTATTCTTATTTTTTCGTTCTTTTCAGGATGAATATAAAAAAGCTGATTTCCTTCTGCAATTAATTCGGTTATGCATACCGGTTGTATTCCGAAATAATCTTCCGTACAATAAAAATCAATTCTGGTTTTTTGTTCGTGCGGTTTGATTTCGAGCAGGATGGTGTTTTCTACTTCTCCTCCTCCCAAAAGAATTTTCTTTAGTTCTTTCAGATAAGTTGGCCGGTCATAGCCCCCGAGATATTGCGTAAAATTCTTCGTCATTTTGAAATGCTTCTGCACGACTTCCGGATAATATACCTGAAACCCGTAGAGGGTAGGAAATCCCTGCATTTCAATGAGCTGCGGTTCGAGCTCATTATTTTCATTTATGCAAACCCCAAAATCAAATGCAATAAAATTCGGGTGATTCTCTTTACCTGAAACGAAATCACCGGGAGGAATAGCTTTGGCTGATTCTTCCTTAAAACCCGGCGCAGTTATGATATCTACAATTGTTTCGCAGGCACTGATCATCTGATCCTTAAATGTATCAGGAACAAAAACGGGGGTTTCTGCAACACGGAATTCAATTGCTCCAGGATGTTTGGAATTAAGATCGGTCAGAAATGCCTGATATTTTTCTTCCGTAAAGGATTCATTAAATATTTTTCGGAGATGCGGAATCATTTAATAAGCTTAAAGCCTAAGCATAAGGCCCAAAGCTTAAAGCTTAAAGCCCAAGGCAATTTGTAAATTTGCGATTTAAATAATCTGTCCTGAATTTCCATTCCCATACTACCACACTCTCACACTCTCACACTTTCTTCAGTTTCTTCCACCTGCAATATTCAAAAAATTTGGTAGAACCATTGAATAAGTCCTCCTGATTTTATCCGGATCATTTAACTGCTGGATCATGCTTTTCCATTTTTCCTCTCCGTATCCTTCGATTACGGTTTTCTTTTTGTCTGCTCTTTGCAGATACATACTCATTCCTATGGCATCTGCTTCGGGATGGAACTGTGTACCCAGCATGTATTCATTGAAGCGAACGGCCATAATTGCTCTCTGGAGAGGCACATGGGGCCTTTCTTTTTCTATTGCCAATATACTTGCACCCTTCTTTTTGATATCCGATTTTTCTTCTTCTATCACCTGGTAATCACGGCTGTCAACCGCATAAAACGGATCTTTCAATCCATGAAAAACGGGCTCCCTTTTCCCTTCGGATTTCATATGAATGGGAAAAACACCAAAAGCAGTTGATTTTCTTTTTGTGACTCTGCCCGTCTTAAAAAACCTGCAGGCGAGTTGGAATGAATGACAAATAAAGAGGACATATTTTTTGTCTGCTTCGTTCGCAATTTTATTATGCTTGATGAGGTTATGAAGCCAATCCATATACTTACTATCCCAGGAAAGACCTTCTGATTCCAGCGGACTTCCAGGGCCTCCGCTTGATATATATATATCGTAAGAGAGATCAGGGAGTTCTTCTTTTAAACGGACATCATAAATCTTAGAAAAAACAGGTAGTGTCTTAGTCTGGCTATATTCTTCCAGTATTTGTTGAATGCAACGCATACCTTCATTTGGACGTCCTTCATAGAGATCTAGTATCGCAATACGTAACATTTGATTCATCCTGCAAATATCTTCAAAAAAATTTGTTATGCCTGCTGTAAAAAAGCACATTTAACGGGTTAAACCACCTGATTCTCCAGGTTTGTTTCAGACCAGGCAATTTTAATGCTAGTCAAATTTCCTTCCTTGTGTGTACCATAATTCGCGGAGAGAGAAGACAAAACTGAGATTCACGTAATTTTCTCTGAGAAGATTGTTGTTTGTAGTTCCTTTGATTCCATACTGCAACACAATCAAACAAGACATGGGAGTTCGTTTTGAATTCATACCCAGACCAACTGAACCACCTATATCATTAATGGGTGTCCCATTCACGATGAGATAAGTTTTGTTATAATAAAAACCTGCCTGAAAAAAATTAGTTTCGTACAAAGTATTATAAGCAAGTTTCTTTTTGGAAATTTCAATCCCTACAGAAGCACGCTGACTGTTTTTATAAAAAAAATCACCGGTGGTTGTTGTCAGGTCTGACCAGTTTTGAAACTTATAGTCGGCAACAAAAGTATATTTCTTATCCTTGGTAACCGAAATACCTAAACCATAACTCGTAGGAATATTATATGTTCCAACCGTTTGAGTACTCTTCAAAACATTTGAATCCAGATTTATAACGTTGATGGTTGTTTCTGTATTCAGCGCGGTCTGATTCGAATAAATGGCGCCCAGAGTAAAATCCCAATGGGCATTAATGGAGGCATAATATTGTATACCATAATCCAGATACAGATTGCGATAAAAAGTATTGGTGTTTTTGGATATATAAACGGAAGTTCCCTGACCAAGGATAATATCTTTATTGTTGATTGAGCCAAATAAGTAGGAGGTAGTTACACCTATGGAAAGATGGTGAAAAAATTCATATCCATTCGCCCAGAAAACTTTGTTTAAACCTCCGTATCCCTGATCATACGTTGGCAGGGTGCCACTATTGTAACCTATAGGCCTTGTGCCTGAGTACTCATAATTTTCTTCACTGTATGGAACCAATCCAACCGCGCTGCCCCAGTGTTTAAAAATTTTTGTTCCGAATGAAACTCTTTTAAATGTAATATCCGATGCCTGATGATTGGTTTGACTTACAGGATTACCTGTATAATCTACATATTGTCCGTTGATTCCTATTTCACCTGCAAAAAACTGATTGTCCAGGCCGCTGAGAGCGGCAGGATTATTTGTAATGATATATCTGTTATTCCGGTAGGCAATACCGGTAGATGCCATTCCGCTCGTACGGTTTATAATATTATCAGTAATATCACCGATTGCATGAATTGAATAAGGGGAATTGTTGGTTTGCGCAAAACCTGATGAAATGAATAGAACTGAGAAAAATATAGTAGGCCATATCCGCATAAAAGAAAAACCGTTCGGTTGGGTCATTTTAATAATATGAAGCGTAATATATTTGGAGGGAAATTTGATTCGATTTAAGTGCATTATACGAATTACCCAATACAGTACGATTGAACATGGTATTGTATGAAGCAGCGGGTGCGATCAGCATGAGACCATTTTTAGCATTGTTATCAGCTCCCTGGTTCAATGCATTCTGTATATATGTAGTAATATCATAAGAATAATTTGTATTTGTGCCATACAGATAGTCAATACTCAGATTGCCATTTCCATATGGGAGCGGACCACTAATTGTATTGGCCTGATTGGTTAAAGAAAGGTTAACCTGTGGTACCAGATTGTGCAAAGGACTATAAGTTCCCTGAACCGGTTTAATAATCAGTTGTGCTTTCATAACAGCGATATAGTCCGGGTACGCCAGTAAATTAGTAATGGTAGGGAAAAGCAATTTAACATAGAGACTTGTGATGGGTTGCATGAAAGCCTGATTCCCTGAAGATGTGGAAGGAAGCTCAGGGTTTGCTTCCGTTAATGACTGGGTTGGTGTGCCGGACCTGTCTACCGAGATCTGGTTGAATTGGGTGGCTGCATTTGTGAGATGGAAGTCTGCTGTTTTCTGTACGACGACAACACCCGGATCATGATAATAAATGCGAAGAATTAACGTATCTCTGAATCCATAAACTGCACCCGGCATGGTGGTATCAGGATAAACCGTTAATCCTTTAAAATATCCACGGAATATAACGGGATTGGTAATTGTGTCGGGTTGTCTGTATAAAAGTCCGAATAAATCCTGGCCCATGCTATTGGGCATTGTAATCTTTACAGAATCTCCTATTCGCTGGCTTGTTAATCCTGCAAAAGGATTAATCTTTACCTCTGTGGAACCCAAAACCAGCGGGTCATAGGGAATCGAGTTATTATTAAAAAAAGCTCTTTGCACACCCGGGAAATCCATGACCTGGGTCAGTTGGCTGACTTCATATCGCTGCATCTGCGTTGTGTCACCATAAAAAGTTTTATTGATCCGCATGATCAGTTGTATTGAATCATACACTGAATAATTAGTAAGAGTAGGCAGAGGATTTGGAGTGCCTATATCCGAGTAACTCCGGGAAGTAATCGTGCCAAAAAAAGGATCTATATATCGTCCCAATAATTGGGCGGAGGTTCCGGAAGTCACAAAGGAGTCGAGAAATACTGTAGAAACCTGAACTGCGAATGTGTCTATTTTTACAACATTTGTAGCATTGTCGCCATTATAAACGCTTTGAAAAGAAATAACTGGTTTAGTGCAACCTGTCACTGCCATCATAAACAAAAAAGGTAAGATATAAACAGACGATCGTTGGCTGAGATAACATTTCCTTCCCATGCTTAATTTCTCCTGATTAAGGATCCTGTTTTGGATAGTTGAAAAAATCTGACAGGTCTTATGCGGCAAACTAGAATGTCAGGTATCGGGTTGTACAATTTCATTTATTCGTCTTTCCGCACTTTCTAAAAGGGCAAAAGTATGTTTTTTGAAATCGATTAACAATTGAAACGCATAGCGTTATTTGATAAATTTTTGTGAAATCCCCCGAATTGTCCGTATTTCGCGCTGCAAATAAAATACTTTTATCGCTACAAAACACCGTATTATTAATACAACAATATGAAGCGGATCTACTTCCATTTATTTACTTTTTCCATTTTATTAAGCCTGTTTTCCTGCTCGAAAAATAATGTTCCATACACTCAAAGCGGTAACTGGGTAACAGAGTCACAGTTGAACGGGCCTGCGCGTAGTGAAGCAGTTTCATTCGTTATTGGCAATTTTGCATATGTTGGAACAGGCTGGGATGGTTTGAACACCCGATACACTGATTTCTGGAAATATGATCCATCGAATAATATCTGGTCACAGGTATCCAGCATGCCGCCAAATACAGCAAGAAGTTCAGCAGTTGGTTTTGCTACAACAACTAAGGGTTATTGTGGAACAGGGTATGATGGGTTTAATTATCTGAACGATTTTTATGAATTTGATCCCGTATTAAATGCATGGACCCAAAAATCAAATTTTGCGGGAAGTCCGCGTTATGAAGCAGTTGCTTTCGGTTTGGGAAGTTTAGGATATGTAGGTACCGGTTTTGATGGAAGTAATGCACTGAAAGATTTTTATCAATATGATCCTTCTACAGATACCTGGAGTGATATAGGTTTCAGTGGAAATAAAAGATATGGTGCAGTTGCTTTCACTTATAATAATCAGGCGTATGTAGTGACAGGAGTAAACAGTGGTACTGTGCAGTCTGATTTCTGGGTATTCAATCCTGCTTCTGATTCATTAAAATGGACAGAGCTTCGTCATATTACCAATTACAGCAGTGATTCTTACGATGATGGTTATACCAATATTGTTCGCTGGAATGCATCAGCTTTTGTAATCGGTGACAAAGGTTATATCAGTACCGGTGAAAATGGTGTTTATTATACTTACACCTGGGAATATGATTTTGCATCGGATCTCTGGACACCCAAAACACCTTTTGAAGGACCTGCAACTTCAGGTGGAGTTGGATTCAATGTTGCCGGCCTTGGGTATATAGCAACCGGTAGAAGTTCTGCAGGCCAGGCGGGTGCATCTGATTATCTTCGTCAGTTCCAACCCAACGTTACCGAGAATCCTAATGACAATTAGAAATAAATATTCACTTATCGGAATTACCGCGTTGCTGATTTGCTTCGCGGTAATTTTTTTCAGCAGACAAAAAATGCAGGAAGGAAAAATATTTCTTCATGCTGAAGCAGTACAAACTGTATATGGATGGGGATACAATGTGCTGGCTGATAACAGGATTTATATAAAGCAGGAATTCATGCCGGCTGTCCCGGGAAAACAGGGTTTTAAATCTGCGGATGATGCCTTGTTAGTTGGCAACCTGGTAATAAAAAAAATAAGCAACAATCTGCCACCCACTATTACCAGCAGAGATCTCGACAGTCTGGGAATCGCTAAAAAGTGATATGTAGATTTTAATGAAAAAGCCGCCCTGCATTTTGCGGGACGGCTTTTTTCAATTCGTTAAACCGGGTAAATTAACATGTAAACATGATCATGAAGGATAAAGTGTTTCTAAGGGTCCGGTTTTCAACGATACTGGTCGATTGTTTTCAATAGGATGGATTTAATTGGTTTCGGATTTTCAATGGATGATCGGATGGTTTCGGGATTGGATTCGCTTTCTGACTGGTTTTCTCGGATTTGGATTTTGCTTTCGGATTGGATTCTAATTCTCTTTTTTTCAGAATAAGTTTTTTCTACTGAATAGGGTTTAGGTTTAATTCAACTGGTTTTTCGGATTTGGTTTTTATGCCGGTTAGGATTTAAGAGTTCAAATTCGTTTGGTTTTTCAGGACTTGGTAATTCTTGGTATTTCAGAGGATTTTTCGACGCGTTGACAATACAAAGATGGTCCGGATTGAAGCCTTTTCATAACTTATTCGATAAAGCATATCAATCCTTCGATTTTCAGCTAAAAACAGACGATTAAGTAAAAATCTCCATTGCCGATTCCTCATTCCTCAATACTTTTGCCCCTCCTTAAATTCATATAAATGAGACAAATTGCTTTCCGGGAAGCTTTACGTGAAGCCATGAATGAAGAAATGCGCCGGGACGACCGTGTTTTTCTGATGGGTGAAGAAGTGGCAGAATACAATGGAGCTTATAAGGTAAGCCAGGGAATGCTGGATGAATTTGGTCCGAAACGGGTAATAGATACTCCCATTTCTGAACTGGGCTTCACAGCACTTGGGGTGGGTGCAGCCCAGAATGGCCTGCGTCCTATACTGGAGTTTATGACTTTTAACTTTGCAAATCTGGCATTCGACCAGATTTTAAATACCGCTTCAAAAATGCTCGCAATGAGTGGCGGCCAGATAAATTGTCCCATTGTTTTCCGTGGTCCTAATGGATCGGCCGGACAACTCGGTGCCCAGCATTCAACTGCTTATGAAAGTTATTATGCAAATATTCCCGGTATCAAGGTGGTTTCTCCCAGTAATGGCTACGATGCCAAAGGTTTGCTTAAACAAGCTATCCGCTATGAAGAGGACCCCGTAATTTTTATGGAGAGTGAAGTGATGTACGGTGATAAATCGGAAGTCCCCGATGAAGAATATTATATTGAACTGGGAAAGGCATCAATTGCCAGAACTGGAACTGATGTTACCATCGTTTCATATAATAAAATGATGAAAATATCGCTGGCAGCAGCAGCTGAACTGGAGAAAGAAAATATCAGCACTGAAGTAGTTGATCTGAGAACGATTCGCCCATTGGATTGGATGACCATATTGGAAAGCGTAAAGAAAACAAATCGTTTAGTGATTGTTGAAGAACAGTGGCCCTTTTCCTCCATTTCTTCCGAAATCGCTTACACTATACAGAAAGAGGGATTCGATTTTCTGGATGCACCTATCCGCCGTCTTACCTATGCAGATGCGCCACTTCATTATGCTGCGAATCTGGTTGCTGCTGCCATGCCTTCAGTAGAAAAAGTGGTAAGGATGGTAAAAGAAGTCATGTACCTGAATAAGTAGATTTTTTTAAGACAGGATAAATAATAACGATCATATGAAACTGTTTTTTTCGATCCTGTTCACTACTTGTCTTTTGTCTTTATGCAAATCTCAGTCACCATATCAACCTTCAACAGAAAATCTGGCTGCCAGAAAATGGTTTGACAGTGCCCGTTTCGGTATGTTCATTCACTGGGGAGCTTTTAGTGTTCCGGGAAGTGGCGAATGGGTGATGAACAATCGTAATATCACGTTTACCGAATATGGCCGCCTTCAGACGATCTTTAACCCGGTTCGTTTTGACGCGAAAAAATGGGTGTCGGCCGCTAAGCGTGCCGGAATGCAATATATAACACTGATCACCCGTCATCACGACGGTTTTAGTGACTGGGATACCAAACAATCGGAATGGAAAATCACGAATACAGATTGGAAACAGGACGCAGTCAAACTCATTGCTGAAGAATGTCAGCGACAAGGAATCCGTTTATTTGTTTATTACTCTCTTCTCGACTGGTACCGGAGCGATTACCAATATGAAACGGGTCGTACAGGACAAGGAACAGGAAGAACAGCTAAAAGCGACTGGAATCATTATATCGCTTTCATGAAGGCGCAATTAACTGAACTGCTCACTCAGTACGGCCCTATTGCGGGTGTATGGTTTGATGGTTATTGGGATCAGCTTCCAAATGACAGGGATAAAATCAATCAGCCAAGGGTTGACTGGCACTTACCTGAGATTTATGCCCTGATTCACCAGTTACAGCCACAATGCCTCATCGGTAATAATCATCACCTGAGTCCGATTCCAGGAGAGGATTTTCAAATGTTTGAAAAAGACCTGCCAGGCGGGAATAGTACTGGTTTTGGGGGACAATCTGTATCCAGTCTTCCATTGGAAACCTGCGAAACAATCAATGATTCATGGGGATTTAATATAACTGATACACATTATAAATCTTCCAAAGAACTCATACACCTCTTGGTGAAAGATGCTGGTTATGGTGCCAACCTTTTATTGAATATAGGACCCCTTCCAAATGGGGAAATTCAAACGGCATTCACAGAAAGACTGGATAGTGTGGGAAGCTGGTTGAAGAAAAACGGATATTCAATTTACGGCACCCGTGCCGGTTTTTTGAAACCTCAGGACTGGGGTGCTATTACTGAAAAAGGAGATATTGTTTATCTGCATATTTTAAAATCGGATGGAGATAAGTTTTTTGTAAAGATCCCTTATAAAGTTAAGACTGCTGAAATGAGTGGAAGCCCGCTGAGAGTTCAGACGTTGGGAGAAAATTATATAATGATCGATTTAAAAGGAATCCCGATGGATCCCGTAGATGCGATCATCAAGCTGGAGGTAATTAAATGAAACTCTTCACGCCTGGGCGTAAAAAAAGTTAATTTAATGAATGGCCTTTAGAGCTGTTCCCATTACAATCAGGGAAAAATAAGCGAAGCCAATTAATACAAATCCAAAAACGGTGAGTTTAAAAAATACCTTGGCAGGCGCTTTAATGGAATGGTCTAATTCCTGTTTCATAGGGTTAAATTTTAATACTGGTTTTTTCTATAAATATTGACAATCACAAAATAAGCAGGCGAACTGGATCCTGCAACGTATTTTTACGCAGGTATAATTCCCACCAGCAGGCCTGCGTAAGGCTATATTTCAAATTTACCGGTATTCACCTAAATTGCGTTCTAATTGGCTGAAAATCCGGCCTTTATTTTTATTGAAACAGAGAAATTATGTCGAATATTCTGATCGTTGACGATGAAAAAGCAATCCGGAAAACCCTGAGTGAAATCCTTTCATTTGAAGGATACAGGATTGATGAGGCAGGCGATGGTGAGGAAGGTTTCCGGAAATTCAGGGACAAAGAATATGACGTTATTCTTTGTGATATTAAAATGCCAAAGATGGACGGAATAGAATTTCTGGATAAAGCAAAAGAGCTAAATCCGGATATTCCGATTATTATGATCTCAGGTCATGGCACGATTGAAACGGCTGTTGAAGCTGTTAAAAAAGGTGCATACGATTATATTTCCAAACCGCCTGATCTGAACCGGTTACTCATTACCATACGCAATGCCATGGATAAAACTTCCCTGGTTGCGGAAACAAAAGTCCTGAAAAGGAAAGTGAGTAAAGTGCAGGACATGATCGGAGAATCCATGCCGATACATAAAATCAGAGAGACGATTGAAAAAGTTGCTCCTACGGATGCCCGCATATTAATCACGGGCGAAAATGGTGTTGGAAAAGAACTGGTAGCACGCTGGGTGCATGAAAAAAGTAACCGTGCTGCAGGTCCTCTGATTGAAGTTAATTGTGCTGCAATACCAGGAGAATTAATTGAAAGCGAGTTGTTCGGACATGAGAAAGGTTCATTTACTTCTGCTGTAAAACAAAGAATAGGGAAATTCGAACAGGCAAATACGGGAACTCTTTTTCTGGATGAGATTGGTGATATGAGTCCAAACGCTCAAGCCAAAGTTCTACGGGCATTACAGGAAGGAAAAATAACCAGGGTAGGAGGTGATAAGGATATCAACGTTGATGTGCGTGTTATTGCTGCCACGAACAAAGACCTGCTGAAAGAAGTGGATGAAAAAAATTTCAGACTTGATCTTTATCACAGACTAAGTGTGATCATCATTCATGTTCCTTCCTTAAATGAAAGAAGGGACGATATACCATTGCTGGTCGATAAATTCCTCCTGGATATCTGTAACGAATATGGAATTGCAAGAAAAGGAATTGATGAAGAAGCCATCAGGGCATTGCAGGAATATAACTGGACTGGAAATATCAGGGAATTGCGGAATGTTGTGGAGCGACTGATTATACTTTCTTCCAAATCCATTAACCGTGAAGACGTGGCAAGTTATGTTTTGCCTAAAAAATAATCCTATTAAAAATTACATAAATGTGCCGAACGGTTCTGACAATGAATACGACTACTGTATTTTGACAGCTGATTATAATGGTACTTTTGACCAAATCTAAAATCGCCTAAATGACGACCCACCAGATCCTGATTTTAATTTTAATTGCCCTCTTCCTATTTATTCTACCCGCATTTGGTTTGTATTTCATGTTTAAAAAAGCAGGTGCCCCTGCCTGGAAGGGTTTGGTACCTGTCCTTAATAGTTATGAAATGCTCAGGTTAAGTAAACGGCCGATTTACTTATTTGTATTGCAATTTATACCCGTAGTTGGTTGGTTCTTTACTCTGGCAATTTGTGTTGAATTTGTAAAAACATTCGGCAAGTTCAGGTTTTACCAGCATGCACTTACAGTTTGCACTGCGGGGTTATATTTTCTTTATGTCGGATTAAATAAAACAGATAAATATATTGGAGCCGAAGCCGCAAAGAAATATAAAAAATCTGCAGCCCGTGAATGGGTTGATGCCGGCATTTTTGCGGTGATCGCTGCTACCCTGATCCGAACTTTTGTTTTCGAAGCTTATGTGATTCCTACTCCTTCAATGGAAAAAACCCTGCTTGTAAATGATTTTCTGTTTGTAAGTAAATTCAGTTATGGGCCGCGCATACCCAACACACCTATTGCGATGCCATTTGTTCATCATACGATGCCCATCTTCGATATTAAGTCATATGTGGAATGGATACATATACCGTATACACGATGGTTTGCAGCACCTGTAAAACGGAATGATGTGGTGGTTTTTAATTTTCCTGCCGGGGATACTGTTATTAATAAAGAAGGATACCAGTCTGAACAACCTTATTACGACGTAGCGCGTCTGCTCGGGAACGGGGATATGGATGCAGGCAGAAAAATTATTCTAAGTGACCCTGATTCTTATCCGCTCATCGTAAGACCCGTTGATAAACAGGAAAACTTCATTAAAAGATGTGTTGGTATTGCAGGTGATACATTTCAAATCAAAAATCAGGTTATATATATAAATGGCCAGGAAAACAAGCTTCCGGATTATTCTGAAACGAATTACTTTGTTGTTACCGGTGGTCAGCAACTCGATGAAACTGTGATGAAAGATGAGTATGATATAGATATTAATAATGGTGACGAATTTCAGCAGACAGGGGTCCCAAACAGGTACGCCATGTTACTGACAGCAGTTGCCAGGGATAAAATGATTAAAAACGGGTTAGCTAAGAATATAGCGCCCTATCTTGACAGCAATAAAAGTGTTTTCCCTTACGATCCTCAGTACAACTGGACCAAGGACAATTATGGTCCTTTCTGGATTCCTAAAAAAGGTGCCACACTCACACTGAATTCATTTAATTATCCATTTTATGAAAGGGTAATCCGCGATTACGAAAAAAATAAACTGGAGATGCGCAATGGGAAAATATATATCAATGACAAAGAAACCTCAACATATACTTTCAATATGGATTATTATTGGATGATGGGTGATAACCGGCATCAAAGCCTTGACAGCCGTTACTGGGGTTTTGTACCTGAAGATCACGTGGTCGGTGAAGCCTGGATGATCTGGATGAGTTGGAAAAACGGAGTTCGCTGGAATCGTCTTTTTAAGAAAATTAAATAAATTTCATTCTCAGATTGAAACATACCAGTCTGCATATACCGGTACAAATTTTTCAGGATTTTACTGAATTGAATCCATCAGACGCCTTACTCCTGGATGCTGCCCGTAAAGCTACCGGTCATGCGTATGCGCCTTATTCTGATTTCAGGGTGGGAGCGGCCGTAATGCTCATTAACGGACAAACCCTCTCAGGTTCGAACCAGGAAAATGCGAGTTTCCCGGCTGGTATATGCGCTGAACGGGTGGTTCTTTCTGCGGCATCTGCAACTTTTCCCGGAACAGCCATCATCAGTCTGGCATTGACATACATCAACAAATCGTCTACCAGCAACCGGCCTATCAGTCCCTGTGGAATCTGCAGACAGACGCTTGCTGAGTATGAACAACGCTTTAATCATCCTATTCGTCTGATACTTGGCGGAATTTCCGGGGAAATATTTATTGTAAACAGGGCAACGGATCTGCTACCTTTTGCGTTTAGTAATCAGGAATTAAATACCTATTAAATTTTAGCACTATTATTTGATACTTTATGAAAAAACTGTTTTTATTCGTTTTGTCTGTTATAGCCATATCAGCCTATTTTGCCTGTTCCAAATCCACACCGCAGACTCCATCCTGTACTGCAACTCCTGTGGCAGATGATTCTTCAGCGCTTGTGAAGTTTGCCGGAGATTCTATTCCATTAACCAGGGATACGACCGGATTATACTATCATATTATTGATTCAGGTTCCGGACCTAAACCTAAATCTATTAACAGGCTTGAGGTTACCTATGTTGCAAGGGTCATTCCTACAAATGTCACTTTTGATTCTGCAGTAAGTTCAACACTGAATAATGCAGTACTTGGAGACCTGATTGAAGGATGGCAGATAGGATTACCGAAAATCGGGGTGGGCGGTCACATACAATTATTTATACCTTCAGCGTATGCCTGGGGATGTACCGGTTATGGTCCAGTGCCCGCAAATACACCCGTGTTTTTTGATGTTCAGCTGATTGCTATGCAGTAGTTTTTCCTAACTTACGTTTCTAAAATTTTTACATTTATGAAACGTACAGCCACTGCAATTTGGAATGGATCCGGTAAGGATGGTAAGGGAACATTAACTACTCAAAGCAATACTTTAAATAAAACCCAGTACTCTTATAAATCCCGTTTTGAAGACGGTGTTGGAACCAATCCTGAAGAACTGATTGCTGCAGCTCATGCAGGTTGTTTTGCAATGAAGCTGAGTTTTGTATTACAGGCATTGGGGATTACGCCAGACAGCCTGGATGTTCAGGGAGAAGTTACATTGGATAACGGAGCTATCACTCAATCTGCTCTTACATTAAAAGCAAAAATACCTGGTATTTCAGCAGCACAATTTAAAGAAGCTACGGAGGATGCAAAGCAAAACTGTCCCGTCAGTAAATTGCTGAATACAAATATTACACTTGAAGCATCTCTTATTTAAGCTTAAAGCCCAAAGCTTAAAGCCCAAAGCCTAAAGCCCAAAGCTTAAAGCCCAAAGCCAGTGTTAATTGAATAATCGTCATTACTATTAGTGCATGAAAAGTAAAAACTATAAATCGAGAAGAGATTTTCTCAAAACTTCTTCATTGGCTGCAGCAGGATTTATTATTGTTCCCAGGCATGTACTGGGTCGTGGCTTTATTGCTCCCAGTGATAAATTGAATATTGCCGGTGTTGGTGTGGGAGGCCGGGCTGAAACAAATCTTCCAAAAGCATTTAATAACGGTTCAGATAATATTGCGGCACTCTGCGATGTGGATGACCGCAGATCAATAAACGCAAGAGCAAAATGGCCTAAGTCGCCATATTATAAAGATTATCGGGTGATGTTGGAAAAAGAAGGGAAAAATATTGATGCGGTAATGATAACCACGCCTGATCATATGCATGCACCCATCGCCATGGCAGCCATGCAATTGGGGAAACATGTATATGTTGAAAAACCTCTGACGCATGATATTTATGAAGCTCGGATGCTTACGGAAGCTGCAAAAAAATATAAGGTTGTAACTCAGATGGGCAATCAGGGGGCTTCAGGAGATGATATACGTCTTATTGAAACATGGTTACAGGATGGATTACTTGGAGATGTTCACACTGTTCATGTATGGACGAATCGGCCAACATGGCCGCAGGGTATAGCCACACCTACTGGTCAGTTTGATGTTCCCAAAGAATTGGATTGGAACCTTTGGCTTGGCACTGCACCACAACGTGACTATAATCCTGCATTTCTTCCCGCGATTTGGCGGGGATGGGTAGATTATGGATCAGGATCACTAGGAGATATGGGCTGTCATTTTATAGATTCCCCTTATTTAGCATTGAAACTGGGTTATCCGATTTCCGCAGAAACCAGTATCGGCTCTGTTTACACAGGTTATTTTAAAGAAGTTATTAATACCGATGGATTTCCTCCTTCAGCAAAAACTTATATTCAATTTCCACAAAGGGGTGCTATGGCTCCGGTTAAAATGATTTGGTACGATGGTGGAATATTACCGGAAAGACCAGCGGAACTATTGCCTGATGAAGAAATGAGCAAAGTCGATGGTGGAATGATATTCGAGGGAACGAAAGGTAAACTACTGGCCGGAAAGTTTGGGGCGAATGCAACACTTCTTCCAACCAGCCTGATGAAAGACCGGGTAATGGCTAAATCAAAATTTCCTTTGGTCGAAGGCGGAACTGAAGGTCATCAGCAACAATGGGTGAAAGCCTGCAAGACAGGATATGGTACATATACCAGTTCAGATTTCGCAATTGCAGGACCGCTCACTGAAACAGTTTTGATGGGAAACCTCGCAGTGCGAAGTTACCAATACAGTGAAAATAACAGCATGGGAGAAAAAATTTTCCCGGGGCGCAAAAAATTAATCTGGGACGGAGAAAAAATGGAGATCACTAATTTTGCTCCTGCCAATCAGTTTGTAAAAAGAACATACAGGACTTATTAAGCGTAACGCTTAACGCTTAACGCGTAACGCTTAACGCTTAACGCGTAACGCGTAACGCTTCATTTATTTCGGCTGTTCTGTTTTTCGAAACATTCAAATATTACTTGTTATATGAAAATAAAAAACAATAATTCAAGAAGAGATTTCCTTAAAACTTCATCACTTGCCGCGGCTGGTTTTTTTATTGTACCAAGACATGTGCTGGGACGTGGGTATGTGGCACCGAGTGATAAATTAAATATTGCAGGCATTGGCGCAGGCGGGAAAGGAGAGAGCGACCTGTTTGAATTTTCTAAAAGCCCCAATGCCAATATTGCATATCTGTGCGATGTGGATGACCGTCAGATAAAAAAATCACTTAGCCGTTTTCCAAAAGCAATAAGATATTATGATTTCAGGGAGATGCTGGAAAAAGAACACAAATCCATAGATGCTGTATCTGTTTCCACTCCTGATAACTGTCATGCCGTTGCTGCAGTGGCTGCTATGCAGCTGGGCAAGCATGTGTATGTACAAAAGCCTCTGACGCACGATATATATGAGGCCCGGTTACTTACAGAATATGCCAAAAGATATAAGGTTGTTACCCAGATGGGAAATCAGGGCTCATCCGGAGACGGTGTAAGAACCATGCAGGAATGGTATCGTTCCGGAATCATAGGAGATGCTACAGAAATAAAAGTCTGGACCAATCGTCCGGTTTGGCCCCAGGGCACAGGTACTCCTAAGAGTACGGATCCAGTTCCACCAGAACTAAAATGGGATCTCTGGCTTGGCCCGGCGAAAGAAGAACCATATCATAAAGAATACGTTCCATTTAGCTGGCGTGGCTTCTGGGCTTTTGGCACCGGTGCACTGGGAGATATGGGTTGTCACCTGATCGATCCGGCTTTTAAAACGACCGGCCTGCTTTATCCTTCAGAAGTGGAGTGCAGCCAGGTTTCGATATTTGAAAAAATGTGGACACCAGATTATTTTCCTGAAAGCTGTCCCGCTGCCTCGTCCGTCATCCTGAATTTTCCTGGTACGGATGGTAAGCCAAATGTGAAATTGCATTGGATGGACGGTGGAATTGTTCCTGAAAGACCGGAAGAATTGGGTGCTGATGAGCAGTTTGCAGGGAACGACGGTGGGGTACTGATAATCGGCACAAAGGGGAAAATGATGTGTGGGACTTATGGAAGCAATCCACAACTTCTTCCAATTTCCAAAACAAAAGAGGTGAATATTCCGCAAACAATTGCCCGTGTTCCTGAAGGACATTATGTACAATGGGTGAATGCCTGTCTCGCAGGATATGGTCGTAAAGAAGTCAGCTCACCCTTCGAATATGCTGGTCCGTTAACAGAAACCATTCTGATGGGCAACCTGGCTTTAAGAGCCTCGAATATAAAAAAAGGGACAGGATTTCCAGGAAGAAAAAAATTATTATGGGACGCGGTGAATATGAAGATCACCAATTTTGATGAAGCCAATCAATTCGTAAAAAGAGAATACAGAGCGGGGTGGTAATTAAATTATCAATTATTACTTATTGATTATTACAATGGAACTTGTATTATTCGCTCAACATGCGGGAGAGCATGAGCAACTCAGTTTTTTTATAAAGATTCGACTCATTATCGAAACATTTGCTGAATTCTTCCAGCAGTGACTGCATGATCCTTATATGGGTTGATGGCTTAAAATGAATATCAGAAGGTGTGATGGCGATCCTGTTAAAATAATTCATGACATCTTTATGCGTAAATACCTGGCCGCTCATCGGATCTATAAAAAATTCAATACGGTCGATCGCTGCTTTCTCACTTCCTTCATCTGCCAGTTCCGGTTTAATATAGGCAAGAACAAACTGGCGCGGTATATTAATTACTTTGACCGGAATATCCAGCAATTCACTCAACAGTAAATAAACAATTCCGTTTATTATGGTATTTCCTCTTTTTGTTTCAATCACTTTGTGAATCAGGAATTCCTCCGGATGCTGGTATCCTACCTCGGTTCCTTTGAGATTATAGTAACCATAAATAATACTTGTAAGAACATTCACCTGTTCGAGTGGAGTAAGATAACTGTTTAGTTCAAGCCATATATTCCGGCGCAATTTCTCGATTTCTTCAAGAACAGGACTGGTGGCCAGGTCAGGGTACTGAAATTTAGATACGAGCAGGCTGGCGGTTAACAGATCATGATAGCTGCTTGATTTCCATCTTTGAAAATCTTCTGTAAGATCCCGGTAATGCAGCCTGTGAATAAGCATTTCTATTCTTTCCTGTATAGAATCCTGTAGTGTATTTTCCCATAGATATTCAAGGTTAGGTATTATCCCCCGGCCGTAACTAATAATCCGGTCACTTACGGTTGTAAATACTTCTTCATCGGGATCATCTATCAGATGAAGCAAAGCTTTGATCTCTTTGGATTCCTGCATGGGGTAGAAATTTTTTCTTCAGGCGATATACAGTCAGGGTTAACGGGATGAATATCGCAGAAGTTAAAAAAAATGCAATGACAATCTTATCCACAAATCCTTTCCGGATGTTTATTTCCGGTCCGGACCTGTCAGCCATAATTAGATAACGAAGGATTTTTAAAAATCTTATGAGGATTTCTTTTTCTTTGGGACTCTTTTGGGAGGATTTGCTTTCACCTCTTCAATGATGGCTTTAATTTCAGGCAGTTCCAGTGTTTCCACGTTTTCCTGCTTTTCTTTTGGGATTTTATAGTTGCGCAGGCCCTGTTTGATATAGGGTCCGTAAGGTCCGCGAAGCAATTGAATTTTTTCCTTTTCGAATACCTTAATTGTTCTTTGTTCCTTGGCTGCCCTTTTTTCCACTACAATGGGAGTGGCTTCATCCAGGCCAATAGTATAAGGATCAAATTCTTTTCCGAGAGAATAAAATTTCTTGTCGTGAGCAATATAGGGACCAAATCTTCCGATACTTACAGTCAGATCGGAGCCTTCAAAAGGACCCAGGTTGCGGGGTAGTTTAAATAATTCCAAAGCATCCTCAAGATTGATGGTCTCGATGCTTTGTGTATTTTTTAATTTTGCAAATCGGGGTTTTTCTTCATCGTTTTGTTCTCCGATCTGGGCCATCGGACCATACCGGCCCATACGAACAATAAGTTTTTTACCTGAAACCGGATCTATACCCAATTCTCTTTCACCACTGATACGCTCTGCCTTTTCAATAGTGTTATCTACATCTTTTTTAAATGGAATATAAAAATCATCAATCATATTATTCCATTCGATTTTACCGCTGGCTACTTCATCGAACTCCGCTTCTATGCGTGCTGTGAAATTATAATCCATGATATCATCAAAATACTGTTTCAAAAAATCCGTAACAACCAGGCCGAGATCTGTTGGAAATAATTTTGATTTTTCAGCTCCTGTTGTTTCCTGTTCAGATATTTTGCTGATTTTATTTTCTTTAAGTTTCAGGATCCTGAAATTCCGAATCACTCCTTCTTTATCGCGTTTTTCAACATAACCTCTTTTCAGAATAGTGGAAATAGTTGGTGCATATGTTGAAGGTCTTCCAATGCCAAGCTCTTCGAGTTTTTTTACCAGCGAAGCTTCGGTATACCGGGGCAGGGGCCTGCTGAACCTCTCTGTAGCGCGCATTTCCAGGAGAGTTAATTGTTGATGAACGGATAAAGGAGGTAACATGCCTTCCTGGTTTTCTTCTTCTGAAATATCATCATCATCCCGGTCTTCGCGATATACTTTAAGGAATCCATCGAATTTTAAAACTTCACCACTGGCTTTTAATTCTTCCTTATTTGTAGAAATCTGAATCAGTGCCGTGGTTTTTTCCAATTCTGCATCCGACATCTGGGAAGCCATAGTCCTTTTCCAAATCAATTCATATAACCTGCGACAATCAGCATCTTCCACACTCATATTTTCTATATAAGTAGGGCGGATAGCTTCATGTGCTTCCTGTGCATTTTCATTTTTGTTTTTGAAAGCCCGCTTCTGATAATATTTATTTCCGAATTTACTATTGATCTCAGACCGTAGATTTTCCATCGCTGTTTCACTCAGGCTCACACTATCTGTTCGCATATAGGTAATCTTACCGCTTTCATATAATTTCTGGGCAAGGAGCATCGTACGGCTTACACCGTATCCTAGTTTGCGACTTGCTTCCTGCTGAAGCGTAGAAGTAGTAAAAGGTGCAGCAGGAGATTTTTTACCGGGCTTTACCTGAATATCGGTAACTGTATATTTTGCGTTCAGGCAGGTTTGCAAAAATTTTTCAGCGCCTGATTCTTCTGCATATTTTTTGCCTTCAGCTGAAAAGACAACACTTTTTCCTGAAATATCCTTTGAAGAAAAAGATGCTTCTATCCGGAATGTACTTTGTGGAAGAAATGCATTAATCTCTCTTTCCCTCTCTGCAATGATCCGCACAGCAACACTTTGAACCCTTCCTGCACTCAGGTTATTCTTCATGCTCATTTTCCGCCATAATACAGGGCTTAGTTCAAATCCAACGATCCGATCCAGGATACGTCTGGCCTGCTGGGCGTTTACGAGATTCATATCGACTGTTCTTGGTTTTTTTACAGCTGATTCTATAGCGGGTTTTGTAATTTCATGAAAAACAATGCGTTTTGTTATTTTGGGATCCAGACCCAGCACTTCACAAAGATGCCAGCTGATGGCTTCCCCTTCCCGGTCCTCATCCGTTGCAAGCCATACTTCTCCTGACTTTTTAGCCAGACTTTTTAATTCCTTAACAACCTTTTGCTTGTCCTCGGGAACGATATAACGGGGTTTATATTTATTATTCAGATCAATTCCCATATCAGCCCTTTCAAGGTCACGGATATGGCCATAACAACTTTTAACCTCAAAATCTTCGCCCAGAATTCTTTCAATAGTCTTCGCTTTTGCCGGTGACTCCACGATCAATAAATTCTTCGCCATACTTTTTCAAATGATGTTAAACATGCCTGAAGGCGTGCAATTTTACAGTATAACATTGAAAGTAAAAAATGAACAAGACCCGGACCGGGGTTCTAAGGAGCAAATAACTCATTAATTTACAGGGCTTTCTATGTTATTTTGGAGATTATCCTGCTCTTCTCTGTTGTTTTTACGTTTGAAAAGTGATACATCCACTTTTCCAAATCGGTAATTAAACTGAAGTCTGAAAAACTGCGGGTCCCTGTAACGGAGGGAATGTTGAGTAGAATATTGAGAGTTAATATAAATGTCGGATCTGCGGGTAGCATCCTGCTGAACTGGTATTAACAAGGGTGTCTTTGTGCGGGAAGGAAAAGAATCTGCCGGTTTTGGTATGGAATCCTTTGGAATTACTTTTACCGGAGATACAGGCGAAGTTGAATCAGGAGGTAAAGATGGAATGGCAGGTTTTGTTGAATCCTGTGAAAAAGTATTAAATGAATACAAGAAAAAGAAATAAACAGTCAAAATACCTGACAGGGAAATTTTCATACTAAGTGAAAAAAAATTAGGAGTTCAAGGAGTGTGTTTAATCGTTTTGTAAAGAGAATGTTAACTGAACCGGCGTTAATGTGCTGCTGTTAAAATGATCGGACTCCGGAGAAGTATCGAAGAAAAAATGGGTGGATGACGGGGTTCGAACCCGCGACCCCTAGAACCACAATCTAGTGCTCTAACCAGCTGAGCTACAACCACCATTTGGGCTGCAAATCTAAGGAAAATTTGTAATCCGGCAATCGGGAATTGGTCATCCGTCAACCCTATTTGCCGTTAACGTATACAGGTGGTTAATATTCAGCTAAACAACAACAATACAGAAGCATTAATCGTTATTTTTGGACAATGTCAAAACTGTTTTCATTTATGTTCAATAAAAGGAATTTACCTATTGTTTTGTTCGTTTCCGTAATTGGAGTTGTTATAGCGCTCAAGGCTTTTGCGTTTGCCGGAGATCCGCCTACTAAATATGAAAGAATACTGAAAAATGTAAGCGAGTTGCTTGAAGAGATTCATTACAGTCCCAAAAATATTGACGATCAATTTTCGAGAGAAGTATTTAAGAAGTTTTTGGGAGAAGAAGACGTGGAGAAAAAAATCTTCCTCAAATCAGATATTCAAGAATTATCCAAATTTCAGAACCAGCTTGATGATGAAATTTTAGGCAAGGAACCTGTTCAGTTTGTGCCTGCTGTACTTCTCATTTACAAAAAAAGATTGCAGGAAACGCAGAATATCTCCCACGAGATTCTCACACAACCGTTTGATTTTAACAAACAGGAAACAGTTAACCTGGATTATGACAAACTGGATTATCCGGTTAGTACTGCAGCGCAGAAGGAAGATATCAGGAAAAAATTGAAGTATCTCACGCTTGAAAAATATGCTGAACTTTTGGATCAGCAGACTGCTGCAAAAGGTAAACCTGGTTATGTTGCAAAAACCAATGATCAGCTTGAGAAGGAGGCCAGAGACAAAACACTTAAAGTAACAGACAGATTTTATGATCACCTTAAAATAAAAGCGGACGAAGATAATTTCTTCAATGTTTTTGTAGAAACTATTGTGCAATGTATGGATCCTCATACTGATTATTTCCCTCCTGTTGAAAAAAGATCGTTCGATGAAGATATGAGTGGTCGCTTTTACGGCATCGGAGCTGCACTTCGCGATGAAGAAGGAACTATTAAAATTGTCACACTGGTAACTGGCAGTCCGGCTTGGAAATCAGGTCAGGTTAATGTGGGAGATGTCATTCTGAAAGTAGCTCAGGGCAACCAGGAACCGGTCGACCTTTCAAGTTATATGGTAGAAGATGCGGTAAAAATCATCCGGGGTAATAAGGGGACAGAAGTAAAACTTACATTGAAAAAGGCAGATGGATCTGTTAAAGTAGTTAGTCTGATCAGGGATGAAATTGTTCAGGATGAAAAGTTTGCCAAGAGCGTAATCATTCAGAGTGAGAAAGGAAAAATCGGATATATTTTCCTTCCGGAATTTTATGCTGATTTCGATAATCCCAAAGGTAATCGCTGTTCCGTAGATGTGGCAAGGGAAATTATCAAACTTAAGGAGGCAAAGGTGGATGGAATTGTTCTCGATCTGCGTAATAACGGAGGGGGTTCACTGATTGATGTCGTTCAAATGGTTGGACTATTTATTGAACAGGGTCCTGTAGTTCAGGTACGCGACCGTGATGGAAAACCACAGGTATTGAATGACCGTGATAAAAGTGTTTTGTATGATGGCCCGCTCGCTGTTATGGTAAATGAATTCAGCGCTTCGGCTTCAGAAATTTTTGCAGCAGCCATTCAGGATTACCATAGAGGTATAATAATTGGCAGTACCAGTACCTATGGAAAGGGAACGGTTCAGAGAAATATTCCACTGGATAAAAATATTGGGTATAATGATATGGGAGGGCCACTGGGTACAGTAAAACTTACTCTGCAGAAATTTTATCGTATAAACGGAGGTTCCACCCAATTGCGGGGAGTATTTTCCGATATAGTACTTCCTGATCTTTATGAGCATTATAAGATACGTGAGAAAGATCAGCCGGATGCGCTGGCCTGGGACGAAATGCCCAAAGCAGATTATACTACATGGAAATACGCGTATGATATAAACAATATCAGAACTTCCAGTACAGAAAGAACCAGCACTAATACGGCTTTCACGACCATTTCCAGCGATGCTGCGTGGCTGGATAAACAGAATGATAAAATGTATCCGCTGAATCTGAAAGTTTACCAGGATGAACAAAAAATGATTCGCGCAACTGTAAAACAAATAGATTCTGTCAGTAAGTTAACCGTACCAATGAATATTTATTCAATACCTCAGGATACACTTAAATACAGCGAGGACAAGGATAAGGCGGATAGGTATAAACAATGGGTCGACAGCCGCAAAACAGATATTTATCTGAAAGAAACCGTTAATGTGATGGATGATATGATTTCATTGAAGGCAGTTGTGTATAACAAATAACAAATAACAAGTGTGGTAGTGTGGTAGTGTGGTAGTTTAAAACTTTTAACTCCACTACCACACTACCACACTACCACACTATCAAGTGTCCATCCTGATCCTCGTTGCAATCACAGCAATCATTGTCCCCATAACAGCGATGAAACTAAATGAAACACGCAGACTGGTAGCCTGAGCGATAAAACCTATAAAAGGGGGACCAAATAAAAACCCCAGATAACCAATTGTTGAAACTGCTGCAATGGCTACACCGGGCGACATAACTTTCGATTTTCCAACTGTGCTATAGACCATTGGTATAACGGAGGAAACACCTGCCCCTACTATTAAGAATCCGATGGTGGCAGTTATGAATTGTGGGAAAAAGACCGCTAGTAATAAACCTGATGCTGTCATTAATCCACTCAGCTGAAGCATTCTTTTCATCCCTAGCCTGTAGGCGACCCAGTCTCCTACAAATCTTCCAGAAGCCATGGTACACATGAATGCTGTATATCCGATTGTGACCCAGGCTGCACCGGGTTTAACAACATTCAGAAAATATACTCCGCTCCAGTCGAACATGGCTCCTTCACAAATCATTGAACAAAATGCTATCAGTCCGAAATTTATTATTGATTTATCCAACCGCGCAAAAATGGGTTGTTTTTCATCAAGGTTACTATCCTTACGAATTAATTTACCGGAAAAAATAAAGAGGATAAGGGCGGCAAGGCCTGTTATGCATAAATAATGATAGGGTGGTATTACATGAAAACGAACCATTAAAGTTCCCACCGCAGCTCCGGTAAAACCAGCTGTACTCCAGATGCCATGGAAGGAAGCCATAATAGGTTTTTGGTACAGAGTTTCAGTTCCCACGGCCTGTGTATTCATAGAAATGTTCAGCATATTTCCACCAAATCCAAAAAAGAATAATGTGATCATTAGTTGTGTGGAAGAATTGGCAAATCCCAGCAATGGCAGGGTAGTAGCATATAAAGCAGAAGCAAGCATCACAATGATGCGACTACCATATTTTGCTACAAGAAAACCCGCTATTGGTAATGAGCAGAGTAATCCAACCGGCAGGCAAAGCAGGATCCCGCCAAGCGCAGCACTATTGAGTTGTAATTTGGCTTGTATATCAGGAATACGGGATGCCCAGGACGCGAAGCAGATTCCTGCAAGAAAGAAAAAACTACTTACGGCAATTCTGTGGAGACGTCGTTGTATCAGGGGCATAAAAAATAGCAAATTACTTTAAGCAATTTGCTATTAGGAATTTATTCCGTGAAAGACAGATTAATTTCTTTCTCTTTGCAAAGAAGATTTCTGAACATCCTTTTTCTTAGGATCAGCAATCGCAGAGGCCAGCTTTACCGCTCCATATGCATTTAGTATTCCACCGGAAACACTCAGATCAGAAAGAGGAACCATATCATTTTCCGTTCCTGGTTTCTTTGCTTTTACCACGGGCATCACGGCAGATTTCTCAATACAATACTTTACTTCTTCAGGACTGAGACTTGGGAAATACTCCAGGATCAGAGCAGCAACGCCTGTCACAACCGGAGCAGCCATACTGGTCCCGTCGAGATTTCCATATTTATTACCTCCCGGAAGTGTAGAATAGATTCGTGTACCAGGAGCAAATACATCTACTTCCTTTTTACCATAATTAGAAAAGGATGCCGTATAACTTTTAAAATTCTCTTCGGCCCTGGGATCACTGCTAGCTCCAACTGTAATCCAGTTTTTCGCATGAGATCGCGAATTTTTATAATTTGGATTGGGAAAATTATCCACTGAATCAACATTTTCTGCATCATTTCCAGCAGCGTGAATGAGTAATACACCTTTGGATTCTGCATATTTAACAGCATCATCAACCCATGATTTTTGAGGAGAGAGATTTTTTCCAAAGCTCATATTGATAACCTTCGCACCATTGTTCACAGCATATCTGATGGCTAAAGCAATGTCTTTATCGTGCTCATCTCCGTTCGGCACTGCGCGTACCATCATAATCCTGACATTATCTGCAATGCCGTTTATTCCTATTGCATTATTTCTCTCAGCACCAATAATCCCACTTACATGAGTGCCATGCATGGGATCAGATGCCATAATATCATTATTGCCATAGACACTATCCGTAATATCATTTTCATTATCCTTTACGATATCGCTACGATAATTTTTAGGAGCCGTTTCCTTTATTTCCATTTTCTTTTCTTCCCTGTCTGCCTGTTCAGTAAAGTCGGAGATGAAAGTAGTATTTGTCATATCCATGATATGATTTTCCTTGAAAAGGTAGAGCAGGACAGATCTTGCTGTACGAGTATCCATATCTTTTGCTAAAAAACTGTCCAGATCATTTCCTGTATATTCTTTCCTGCCCATGGCAACCTGGAGAAGACTATCGCTTTTAATGCAGGCACTCACCACACGTTTCAACATAAGCAGATCTACTCCGTCATTGCTTCCATCACCCATGATCTTCTTTTTTGCTTTCACCCACATTTCATAATGTTCACGGCTTTCGGAATTCAAGCTGTCTTCGGCAATATTTTTGTTGTCGAATATTTCTTTGTATTTATAATACACTCTCCCTTCTTCCTGTGAATCATCTTTCACATTTGTACCATCTTTTCCTCCTATAAAATTCCATCCATGAATATCATCTACATAACCGTTATGGTCATCATCAATGCCGTTGCCTGGGATTTCTCCCGGGTTTGTCCATAAAATATGAACCAGATCCTCCTGTAAAGTATCCACTCCTGAATCTATCACAGCAACCAATACCTGTTTGCTTTTAAGATTTTTTAAACGCAGGAAATCATATGCCTTATCCAGGCTGATTCCATAGACACCGTCTTTTTCCTTATCGAGGAGATGCCATCCCTTAACAAGTTCTGATTTATTATAAGTACCCTGTGCAAAAGATGCTGAAGAAAATAATGCAAGGAATAGAAAGAATAAAATCTGTCTGATACGAATATTCATCATGGAGTATTTATGGAACAAGAAATCGTTCAAGGAATATTTCCCGTTATATGATTATTTTAAATTATTTGGACCCGCAAAGATCGACTTATGTTTAATATATATGTTAATCGAATATAGGGTTTTAACGGTTCTTTAATTGGAACACAAAAACCACTCGTCTGTTTTTTGCTCTTCCTTCTGCATTGTCATTTGTTGCAACAGGCCGGAAATCACCATAACCCTTAGTCTGGATACGGCTCGCAGAAATTCCTAATTTTATAAGTACTTTTTTGACTGATTCTGCCCTGTTTATGGAAAGCTTCTGGTTATAAGCCGGATTGCCCACGTCATCAGTATGGCCTTCAATAACTAAATCAAGGTCCGGATTTGCTTTCAGGCTGTCTGCCAGCTCCTTTATGGGCGGATATGATCCCTCGGTAAGACGGGTACTGTTGATATCAAACATAATATTTGCAGCCACAAGTTGCGCCCGTTTATTAATGGATGTTTTAACAACAGGACAACCCTGGTTTTCCGCAGGACCCGGCTGATCAGGACATTTATCCAATTCATCATTAACTCCATCATTATCCCTATCCGGTATCGGGCATCCGTGATATCTTGCAGGTCCAGGAATTGTTTTACAGGAATCTTCTTCATCATTCACTCCATCCTTATCTGTATCCGGAATTGGGCATCCATGGTAACGGATCAGACCAGGGACCGTTTTACAGGAATCTTCTTCATCATTTATACCATCTTGATCAGAATCCGGTATCGGGCACCCATGCCATCTGGGGGGTCCGGGAATCGTCCTGCATGAATCATCCTGATCCGGAGTTCCATCATTATCCGAATCTTTTGGAGGTTGGGAAACCGGCTTAGGATTATTTAACCATATGCCAAATGATCCTCCAAACACCTGATTATGAAAGCTTGATGGGTACAAGGCAGTATAAGCATTTGTAAGACCCCGGTTGAAATAGGCGCTGATAAAAACATTTCCAAATTCAAAACCTGCTTTTGCAACTAAGCCTATATCATAGGTTTTATATTTTTGGGGGCCTAAGCCAACAGGCAGGTCTTCCGTGCCTGACTGATAAATATAATTGGAAGAATTATATTGTAAAACCCGGTTCTGATACGATTGGTTAGCGCTGTAAATAAACGCAAAATAAGGGCCGGCACTAATAAAAAAATGATTTTTCTGATCTTTGGAAAGAGAAAGTTTCCAGGTTAAATAGAGTGGAATTTCAACGTAATTCAGGTTTAATGTGTTCTGATTATATAGCGTATCTGTTTGATATACGCTCGAATCATAGTACCTCTGAAATTGATTTCCCTTGGAACTATAAAGAATACCCGGCTGCAGATACAGGTTATATTTACCAAAAGGGATTTCGGCCAGAACGCCCAGTTCAAATCCGGTATTCGGTGAAAAATAATTCCCTCTGGCAGTATCATAACCAGGTATCGAATTTTTTTCTATGAAGTTAGAAGATTGAATTCCGCCCAGGGCAGACAATCTTATCTGGGCAGGAAGAAAGGTGAATACCAGAAGGGAGAAGATGAGGACTAATAAGTTACGATAAATTCTGATCGGGTTCATTGGATATATAAACGCCGGTGTAAATTTTATATTATATGGTTTGAGGCTTAACGCTTAAGGCTGAATGCTTAACGCTTAACGCCTAACGCTGAACGCTTAAAGCCTAACGCGTAACGCTAACATAAAAGCGTTAAACGTTCCGCGTTAGGCTTTAGGCGTTAAGCGTTCAGCGTTAAAGGTCAAACTGGATCCCCTGTGCAAGAGGTAACTTGGTCGAATAATTAATTGTATTCGTCTGCCGCCTCATGTAAGATTTCCAGGCATCACTTCCACTTTCCCTTCCGCCTCCGGTCTCTTTTTCTCCGCCAAAAGCCCCTCCGATTTCGGCACCGGATGTACCAATATTCACATTAGCGATCCCACAATCACTGCCGTTTTGGGAAAGGAATTGTTCAGCTTCGCGCAGATTCAGTGTCATGATAGCTGAAGAAAGTCCCTGAGGTACATTATTCTGAATTTGAATTGCCTCGTCCAGCGTTTTATATTTCAGTAAATAAAGAATCGGGGCAAATGTTTCCTGTGTAACGATTTCGAATTCGGGTTTCACTTCTGCGATACATGGTTTCACATAACATCCACTTTCATACCCGGCGCCTGATAAAACTCCGCCTTCAACCACAAAATGGCCGCCCTGTTTTTTGCAGGCTTCAATAGCCTTCTCATACATATTAACTGCCTGCTTGTCAATAAGCGGACCTACATGATTTTTTTCATTCAGCGGATCTCCAATTTTTAACTGTGTATATGCACTGACCAGTTTATTTTTTATTTTTTCATAAATCTTTTCCTGAATGATGAGCCTTCTTGTACTTGTACACCGTTGACCTGCGGTTCCTACAGCTCCAAACAAAGCTCCCGTGACTGCAATATCAAGGTCTGCATGTTCACTAATTACGATTGCATTATTACCGCCGAGTTCTAAAATAGATTTCCCCAGTCTGGAGGCAACCACTCCAGCCAGGGCCCTGCCCATGCGGGTGGATCCGGTTGCAGAAACCAGCGGAATACGGTGATCCGCACTCATCCATTCCCCAGCTTCCCGCCCTCCCGTTATGATATTACTAACGCCTTCCGGCACTTCATTTTTTTTGAAAATTTCTGAAATAATCAACTGGCAAGCGACTGAACATAACGGTGTTTTTTCCGAACCTTTCCAGATAACAACATTTCCACAAACCCAGGCCAGCATACTATTCCAGCTCCATACAGCGACTGGAAAATTAAATGCAGAAATTATTCCTACAATCCCCAGAGGATGCCATTGTTCATACATGCGGTGCAGTGGTCTTTCACTATGCATGGTAATTCCATGAAGCTGACGTGAAAGACCAACGGCAAAATCACATATATCAATCATTTCCTGTACTTCTCCGAGCCCTTCCTGTAGGCTCTTGCCCATTTCATAACTTACGAGACTTCCAAGTGCATGTTTTTTTTCGCGAAGTGCTTCACCCACCTGGCGAACCATTTCACCACGCTTCGGAGCAGGCCAGGTTCTCCAAATTAAAAACGCCTCCTGGGCCTGAAGAATTATTTGATTATAATTCTCTGCAGTAGTTTCTGAAACTGCTGCAATCTTTTTTCCGTCGACGGGAGAAAAGGATTCAATGGTTTGTTTCGGATTATCATACCATTTCAATCCGGTAGAGCTTCCGGGATTACGCGCATGAACACCAAGTTCTTTTAAGAAATCCATATCATTCGATTGAAAACGCAAGTTATTAAGAAAGTATGGGAGTATGGGAGTATGGGAGTATGGGAGTATGGGAGTATGGGAGTATGGGAGTATGAGAATGAACTTACTTAAAATAAAAGACCATCCCCTGGAAGGGGATAGTCTTTGCCAATACTTTGTAAATTATTATTAAAAGTGAAGAACCAGGTTGGTCCATAAACGGGTTCCATTATAACCCATCTGTACAGCATCAAAGGGACCGCCGGATTCACTGTCACCCCATGAAGCGCTTTTAGCACCAGCGGTGGCTGAAATATCTGGATGAACGTTGAATATATTATCAACACCTATGATCCATGATACGTTTTTGGTTATTTTATAGGACAGGTATAGGTCGGTCGTCATTTTGGGATTGAACACAAAATTTTCAGGAACTGTTCCGGTTCCATTGTCCAGTTCAACGTAGGGGTCATATCCAAGACCCGCGTCGGAAATACCAGCTCCTCCAGGCTGCCCGGGCTGTGCGCCTGCCGCTGTAGCATACCCATAACCCTGTGTTGTCAGTTTACCATAATATGTAAGATGAGTACCTATTGCAAATTGGTTTATATCATATTCAAGGTTCATTGAAAATTTTGTGTGCGGTGCAGAGGCAATTAAGAAAGCCTGTTCACGTGTGCTAAAAAAAGTCTGCCGGTCAAAATAATTATCATTCAGCGGAGCCGGGATATTTATTTTGTCTATAGTAATCGTCTGAATATTTCCTGCAAATAATAGTTTAATTCCTTTATTACCCCATCGTTTGCTATATTCCAATACGATATCAACTCCTTCGTTTGTTGTGTTCACTGCATTTGCAAAGAACTGCACTGAATTAAGCGGTGGAGTTGCAGGGATATAGGGAGCCAACACTGAATCTGATGCCGAGAATTGTCCTGAGAATATGATTCGATTCTTCAACTTGATAAGGTAACCATCAACAGTAACCGTAAAATTATTTACAGGTTTCCATGCAAAACCAAGGCTGTAATTCACAGAGGTTTCTTGTTTCAAAGGTGGTATACCCGCCGCTTTTGCAACTGCGCTGGTATTCGGAGCCAGCCAAATATATTGCAGGCTGCCGGCTACTATATTCGTATTGATATTACTGAAGTTGATCTGCTGGAGAGAAGGCGCACGAAAGCCAGTGCTTACGGAACCTCTCAGATTAAAATTATCCGTCAGCTTATAACGGGTAGCAAATTTGTAAGTATTTACAAAACCAAAATCGGAATAGTTTTCAAGCCTTAATGCACCATCGACCAACCATTTTTCTGTTACGTCAAGAGATCCTTCCAGGTAGCCGCCCACATTTGTACGGCTTGCATTTACAACATCCGTAGGTCTGAATCCCGGAAAACCCTGTGAGCCTGACGCTACATCTCTGGTATCGCCTGTGATCGGATAATATTTTTGTGTTGGAGGATAACTTGCATAAGAAGCCTCTTCGCCTTGGAATATTTGATAATTTTCGTATCGGAATTCAAGTCCGAATGAAAAAGTTAGTCCGTGGGCAATGGAATTGAATCTTCGACTGACATCTAAATTGCTCGTGTTCTGCAAAAAATCAAATCCTCCGTCGTCAAATCGATTTTGGGTGGCAACTACATTCTCTGGCAGTGTTGCATTGAAAGTTTTGTTGCCATAATAATGAAAATTATTATAACCTATCACATTACTAAGATCCCAGTCCCAGTTGTTTCCTACAGTACCTCTGATTCCGGCAGCAAATGAGACGTCTTTAATATAAACATCTTCCTGTGGGTTATAATAGACATTAGCTGTATCCAGTGAACCAGGAGTAGGGTCGAATACACGCATTATGCTTGGAACAAAGAGAAGATTTCCGTTAGCATCTGTCGGGTATTTTTCCGGATGGTCATAGAAATTTCTGGTCCATGCATAAACATTGGAATGCTTATAATTATATCCGCCAAAAGAATAAAATGTTGTCTTTGTTCCTACTATCGGAATTTCTAAATTATACATAGCACCTCCGGAAGTAATGGATCCATCTCCAAAAGCTCTTCTGTATTCGGCAATATAAGGAGCTACTTTTTTAGAACCTGGATTGGTCGACCAGTTCGTATCCGGAAGCGCTCTGAACGTTTTGCCTATCGTAAGGAAATTAGCACCAATATTGATAAACCCTCCGTTCTTTCCAATCGGCAGACCGTAATTCAGATCGATCTTCAGGGTTCTGCCGTCTATATTTGTTCCAGTATAATACTGGCTTGGATCCACATTGTTCAAAGTATTATAAGTAGGGTCGCTATAACCACTTACCCCAATTTGTGCGTAGAGTTTATTTACATCTTTTTTAAGAATAATATTAATAACCCCGGCTATGGCGTCTGAACCGTATTGAGCGGATGCACCGTCACGTAAAATTTCTACCCGGTCGATAGCGGCTTCAGGTATTGCATTCAGGTCAGTGCCGGAATTCCCACGACCCCTTGTTCCAAATTCATTTACAAATGCAGATAAATGACGACGCTTGCCATTAACCAAAACTAAAGTTTGGTCATATCCGAGACCCCTGAGACTTGCAAAATCAATAGCATCAGATCCATCCGCACCGCTTTGCTTATTGTAATTAAAGGAAGGAACAGCCATGTTTAACTGCGATTCAAGATTTGGGGCAGAGGTCGTTTGCTGCAGTGAATTTAACTTCACAATGTCAACCGGGACCGGACTTTCAGTTCTTACCCTGGGAAGACCCCGGTTGCCTGTTACAACAACTTCACCCAGGTCAGTTAAACTTTCTTCCAGTGCTATGGTTATGTCTGATTGTGCGCCTACCTTAACTGTTTGGGTTTTATAACCAACTGCACTTATTTCGATTACATCATTTGCGTTGGCCTGTATCTTAAATAAACCCTGGTTATCGGTAGTTGTTCCCTTATTGGAAGATTTGATTTTTATGGAAACCCCTGATATAGCGGCTCCGGTTTTAATGTCGGTTATTTTGCCTGTAATAGTTGACTGTGCAAAAATTAATGAGGAACTTAATAAAAATATGCCCGACAGTAGAAGCAGTTTTCTCATAGTACACAATTTTGGTTAAGGGAAGGTAGGCTTAAAATTAAAATATATGATAAAATCGGTACTGATTTATTCAAATAAATTCAAAATACCCTTGAATATTTAATATTATAGAAAATAATATTCTTTCACGAATTCTAATTTATGTGTTTTTCATGAAATGACTTTCAGTTTGCCATTTACTTTTAGAGAGATGCAAATGGGTGAAAGTTTCAGGCGTTAAGCTTTTAGCTTTAAGTATTAAACCGAAGGTTTAATACTGTTCCTGTTCACTGGGGAAATCATTCGACTTAACATCTTTAATATATTGTTGTACGGCTTTTGTAATCGGATCATGCAGATTGAGGTATTGACGAAGGAAGCGGGGCTTGAATTCAGTATTAATACCCAGGAGATCGTGCATGACCAGTACCTGTCCGTCGCAATATTTTCCTGCGCCAATTCCGATAACAGGTATGCTGACTGTTTCTGCAACTTCTTTAGCAAGCGCAGCGGGAATTTTCTCCAGCACAATTGCAAAACAACCCGCTTGTTCCAATAATCGCGCATCGGTTTTTAATTTACTGGCTTCCATTTCTTCTTTTGCACGAACTGTGTAAGTTCCGAATTTATAAATGGATTGTGGTGTGAGTCCAAGATGTCCCATAACGGGTACTCCGGCAGCCAGAATTCTTTTAACAGACTCAAGTACTTCTTCTCCACCTTCCAGTTTTACTCCATGAGCTCCTGTCTCTTTCATAATCCGGATGGCTGATATCAGGGCTTCTTTTGAATTGGATTGATATGATCCGAATGGAAGGTCTACTATTACAAGTGATCGTGCGACGCCCCGAATCACAGATGAAGCATGATAAATCATTTGATCAAGCGTAATAGGCAGCGTAGTTTCATGACCTGCCATTACATTCGAAGCCGAATCCCCAACCAGAATCACATCTATTCCCGCCTGGTCAAATAAACGAGCAAAGGAAAAATCATATGCTGTGATCATGGAAATCCGTTCCCCATTCACTTTCATATTCTGAAGTATATGGGTCGTAATTTTTTTTGGAACCATTTATTTAGGTTGAATGTTAAAGATAATCCGTTTCAACTTAATGCTTAACGCTCAACGCTGAACGCTGAACGCGATGAACGCGATACGCTAACTTGGTACCGTTTGCATTTCTCTGTAAAGTGCTTGTATCATACCATCGGCAAGCCCAATTTTAGGAACGAAAATTTCTTCCGCATCAATCCAACGCATTACATTTATATAAATCAGGAGTGCGGGAACAATTACATCTGCGCGGTCTTCTTTGAGATTGTACAACCGCATACGGTCAGGAACGGAAAAACTATTCAGTTCTTTATAATAGTCTTTTAATAATTCGAGTGGCAGCGGCTTTCCATCTTTTCTTTTAGAGAGAGAAAATACTTTATTGATATTTCCACCGGAACCAATAGCAGTAATATGTTTTACCATGGTCCTCATTTCTTTCTTGAGAAAATCCTTCATCTGATCCCAGTGTGCTTCTGTTACCTGGTTTTTAATAAGGCGTATTGTACCTATATTAAATGATTTTTTAAAAAGAAGCCGGTTATCTGCAAAACAGGTCAACTCGGTACTTCCGCCTCCAACGTCAATATATAAATATGAATTCTCGCTGTTTAAGTTTTCTGCAATATGGTTCTCATAAATATATGCAGCTTCATCATCACCACTGATGATCTCTATCCGAATTCCGGTAGCTCCTGCAACGGCTTCAATAATCTCGGGACCATTTTTCGCATCCCGCATGGCCGATGTAGCCGCAGCTTTAAAATTTTTAACCTGGTAGGCATCCATGAGGAATTTATAGGAACGAATCGTATTGAGTAACATGGAAGTTTTCATTTCTGAAATTTCCTTCTTTTCGAATACATCCATTCCCAGCCTGAGCGGAACACGAACAAGATTAAGTTTTTCGAAAAATGGTTTTTTCTCTGATTCAATTACCTCTGTAATCAATAACCTGGCTGCATTACTACCAATATCAATTGCTGCCAATATCATGGGCTGGATTTTATGCTGGAACGGTTAGTTCAGATTTAGCTATGGGTAAGGAATCTATCAAAACAGGCCCTTTATTTATTTTCTGACTTAGGTATTGATAAATTTCGATCTGCGAGCGCACTTTTTTTGATTGATCTTTTTTATATTGATTCTGTAAATTATTGTCAAGCCATCTTGCTTTTACATTATCAGAAAGCTGTATTTCAAGAATTTCCTTCAATTCCTGCCTGATTTTTGAATCCAGTACGGGACATGTTGCTTCAACACGGTGATCCAGGTTGCGTACCATCCAATCGGCCGAAGATATATAAACTTTTTCTTTACCCTGATTGTGAAAAATATAAATTCTCGCATGTTCAAGGTATTCATCCAGAATACTGATGGCCTTGACTGGTTTTTTGAATTTTTTATTTTCGGGCATCATACAGAAGATTCCGCGAACAACCAGTTTAATCTCAACACCGGCACGTGCAGCCTCATATAATTTATAAATGAGTTCCTCATCAGAAAGTGAATTTACTTTTAATGTGATGGATGCCCTTTTTTTATTTTTAGCTGATTTGATTTCCGCATTAATCATGTGATTTAATTCCTTGCGCAAATAAATAGGACATGGAATTAATGTTTTGCAGGCCTTCAGAGGCGCCGGACCTTCCTTCCATTTTTCCATATAGGTGAACATACGGTTCACATCTGCCATGATATTTCGATTAGAAGTAAGCAGACAATGGTCGCTATAAAGCATTGCTGTTTTCTCATTCAGGTTTCCTGTACTTACAAATCCATAATAAATGGAGCGGCTTCCTTTCATTTTCTTTATAAGACAAAGTTTGGAATGAACTTTCATGTTCGGTATCACATCAATTACTTTCACACCCTCTTCTTCCAGAATAACTTTCCATTCCAGGTTTGCTTCTTCGTCAAAGCGTGCCCTGTATTCCATCATGGCAGTTACCTGTTTACCATTCCTGACGGCATTGATAAGTGCATTGATCACTTTTGAGTTTGAAGCCAGCCGGTAACAGGTAACTTTAATTGTTGTGACCTCCGGATCAATGGCCGCTTCCCTTAACATATCGATCACTGTATTAAATGAATGATAGGGAAAATGCAGCATCACATCCTGCTCCATCACAATATCTGTAATGCGGTTTGCTCTGCTGACAAGAGGATGCGAAAATGGCTTTTTACGTTGCCCCTTTTTCGTAAATACGTCCGGGAAATCCATGAAATGCCTGAAATTATGAATTCGCCCGCCTGGTATTATGGTTCCCTTTTTTGCCAATGAAAGACCCTTGATCAGAAAATCCAGCAGGTCCACATCCATTTCCTTATCATAGATAAAACGTACGAATTTTCCTTTACGGCGATTTTTCAACCCTTTTTCAATTTTTTCTATGAGGGATGTTGACAAGTCATTATCGATATCTATTTCTGCATCTTTTGTAACCTTGAAAACCCAGGAACGATATCGCTCATAACCAAAATAACTAAATATGCTTTTCAGATTATAACGAATTATATCCTCCAGTAAAATGATATGGTGTTCATCAGCTGAAGGAGAAGGCAGGATTACAAACCTGCCAAGCGTGCGGCTGGGAATTTCTATAAGTGCATATTTTTTTTCTTCTTTATCTGAAGATTTCCTTGAAAGTACGACTCCGAGATAGAGAGATTTTTCCCTTAAATAAGGAAATTGAGGAATACTCTGGATCATTAAAGGGATGATATTGGCACGTGCTTCTTCCTCAAAATAATTCTGAACAAATTTTTGCTGGTCTTTATTAAGATCTTTTTCAGTTATCAGAAAAATTTTTTCATTTTTCATTTCAGCATAAATATTCCGCCATATCTCATCAAATCTTTCCTGTTGTTGCAGTACGATGGATTGAATCTGCAGGAGAATCTTGTCCGGAGCTGTTTCCATATGCATATTCAGTTTACCCTTGCCACTGAATTCTTTCATGCGGTTCAGGGCAGCTACCCGAACTCGGAAAAACTCATCCAGATTGTTTGAGAATATACCCAGGAATTTTACCCTTTCCCTAAGTGGAACGGAAAGATCGGCTGCCTCCTGCAATACCCGACCATTAAAAGCCAGCCAGCTGATATCTCTTGGAATGGTTTTTCTTTTCATGATACCCATGTTTCCATTTATTGCAAAGTAAGAGGAAATCAAATTTGCACATTTTAAAATTTGTAAATTTTCGAATTGTCATAATTTATTAACACTGAAAGGGTTGCAGTTCACTATTACCATCATTTTTAGTGATGTTTATTATTGGGATGACCGTTTTTGTCGTGGTTATCCACATTTTCGATTATCCATCCACCGGCAGGCAGGTTCAATTTCCAAATTCTCCTTTGTTTTCTTTGAAAATCTGAGAATTATCCCGACCTTCGCCGTCCAAAATTCCGATGGTATGTCTAGAGTATGTCAGTTAACAGGCAAGAGGCCAATCACAGGAAACAGTGTTTCGCACTCGAATATTAAAACGAAACGCCGCTTTTTACCAAATTTACAACAGAAGCGTTTTTTCCTGGCTGAAGAAGACAAATGGGTTAGCCTGAAGCTTTCTACTGAGGGTATTCGGACAATCAACAAAAAAGGTCTTTATGCTGTTGTAAAGGAATTACGTAAGTCCGGAGAAAAGATCTAAATAGTCCCAGCTCAATAAATTTATAAATTCAGTAAAATGGCAAAGAAAGGAAGCAGGGTTCAGGTGATCCTCGAATGTACCGAACACAAGACCAGCGGAAAACCAGGAACAAGCAGGTATATTACCGTTAAAAATAAAAAGAACACTCCGGAAAGACTGGAGCTAAAGAAATTCAATCCGATTTTAAAGAAAGTAACTGTTCATAAAGAAATTAAATAATCATGGCAAAAGCAGCAAAGACCGCGATTAAAACTAAAGATGCACGTGCAGCGACTGAAGCGAAGAACTGGACAAAAGTAATTAAGGCAGTACGTAGTCCAAAGACTGGTGCTTACACTTTCAAGGAGGCTATAATCCATAAGGATAGTATCAAATCATTTCTTTCGCAGAAATAATAAATGCCCGAATATTTTTATCCAAGCTGTTCCCTACCGGAGCGGCTTTTTTCTTTAGGAATCATTAAAAAAACCGGAGATGGGATTCTTTGATAAACTTTTCGGAAAAAAGGAAAAGCAGACCCTGGATGAAGGACTCCAAAAAACAAAGGAAAGTTTTTTTACACGGGTCGGAAAAGCCATTGCCGGAAAAACAACGGTAGATGAAGAAGTGCTGGATAATCTGGAAGAAGCACTCGTTAGTGCGGATGTGGGCGTTGACACGACCATTCAGATAATCGAACGGATAGAAAAAAGAGTTGCCCGTGATAAATATCTCAATACGGATGAGCTGAATGGAATACTTCGGGATGAAATTGAATTGTTACTTAAGGAAAGCGGAGCGGATAATGTGCGAAATTTCGAAGTCCCTGATAAAAGACCCTATGTTGTTTTAGTTGTTGGAGTTAATGGGGCCGGAAAAACAACGACGATCGGTAAGCTTGCATATAATTTCAAAAAAGCCGGGTATAGTGTTTTACTTGGCGCCGCCGATACTTTCAGGGCAGCTGCTACAGATCAACTGAATATATGGAGTGAAAGAGCTGGAGTCCCCATCATCAGGCAGGGAATGGGAGCAGACCCAGCTTCTGTAGCATTTGATACTGTTCAAAGCGGGTTGTCGAAAGGGACTGATGTGATCATTATAGATACTGCCGGCCGTCTGCATAACAAAACTCATTTAATGGAGGAACTGAGCAAAATTAAAAGGGTTATGAAAAAACTTATACCGGAAGCTCCGCACGAGATATTGCTGGTATTAGACGGAAGTACCGGGCAGAATGCCCTGGAGCAGGCCAGGCATTTTACTGCGGCAACTGATGTAACATCCATGGCTATTACTAAACTTGACGGAACTGCAAAAGGAGGGGTGGTCCTGGCAATTGCCAGCCAGTTTAAAATTCCGGTAAAATATATAGGAGTCGGCGAGAAAATTGATGATCTTCTTTTATTCGACAGTCATGAATTTGTTGACAGCCTGTTTAAAGAACAAATTTCTTAAGCATTAAGATTATCCGATTCCTTCATTCCCGCTTTTAGGATGATCCATCCGATTAATGCGGACAATATGGATGCAATCAATACCGCCACTTTGGAACTTTGAATCAGTTCATCATTCGAATTAAAAGCAAGGTTGCTGATAAAGATGGACATGGTAAATCCAATACCTGCCAAAAGTCCCATTCCAACCAATTTGGTAGTATTCATGCCTTCCGGAAGTTTGGCTATGCCTAGACCAATGCCCAGCAAACTAAAACCGGCAATTCCCAATGGTTTACCAATAAACAGCCCTAATGATATACCAAGACTGTTTGAACTGAATATTTCTGCTTTCCAGGAAGATGGCAGGTGGATGGCAGTATTAGCCAAAGCAAACAGTGGAATGATAATAAAATTCACGGGTTTATGTAAAACGTGTTGCAGGAATGAAGAGGGTTGTTGGACCATGTTTTTACGAAAGGGTATGGTGAACGCAAGCATTACGCCACTCAGGGTAGGATGGACGCCTGATCTGTATAAGAAATACCAAAGCAGAATTCCAGGAATCAGGTAAGCCCAAAGCGAGAAAACTTTCATCCGGTTGAGTAAAAGTAATATCAGAAAAAGACCCAGTGCCAATGAAAGATAAAAAAAGGAAAAAGACTGGGTATAGAATATTGCAATGATGATAACAGCTCCCAGATCGTCTATAATTGCAAGGGCGGTAAGGAATATTTTTAGCGATAGGGGTATCCGTTTTCCAATGAGGGACAAAACTCCCAGCGAAAATGCAATATCCGTAGCCATCGGGATGCCAATACCTGCCTGTTCCGGCTTGCCATGGTTGAATAAAAAATGAATCAGCGCCGGAACCAGCATGCCGCCAACGGCTGCAAGTATTGGAAGGGTTGCATTTTTAAAAGATGATAATTCTCCTATATAAAGCTCACGTTCAATTTCAAGTCCTACCAATAAAAAGAAAATGGTCATCAAACCATCATTGATCCATTCCTCAATCCGAAAAGGTATGATTAGCTGACCAATATGCAGGGTCGCTTGAGTATGCCATAAATGGATAAAATCAGGTCCGATGGAAGAATTGGCAATCAGGAGCGAAATAGTTGTGCAGAAAATTAAGATCAGTCCGCCTGCTTTCTCACTATTAAAAAACTGCTGGAACAAAACGCTCGGTACAACCTTTTTCATAGATTTCGAAGATAAGGTTTTAAGGCTTAAAGCGAAAAGCTTAAGGCGAAAGGCTTTCAATTGATAATTTTTTTGTTAAATAAATTTGGACTATGGACCTTATTTAAGATTGAATTTTGCCTTAAGCCTTAAGCCTTACGCTTTAAGCTTAATGTCTTAATTTTGCCCCGCATGAAAACGAAATCAATCCAGCGTGACAAGGTAAATATCATCACACTTGGATGCAGTAAGAATATGGTGGATAGCGAGGTGCTCAGCGGACAGCTGCGCGCTAATGGAATCGATGTTTTGCATGAAAGCACAAAACGCGGGTCCAATATCGTGGTCGTGAATACCTGCGGATTCATCGACAAGGCCAGGGAAGAATCTGTAAATACAATTCTTGAACAGGTTGCTTTGAAAAAAAAAGGAAGCCTGGATAAGGTATATGTAACTGGATGTCTCAGCCAACGATACCGGGATGACCTTGAAAAGGAAATTCCGGAAGTGGATGCATGGTATGGTACAATGGAAATGCCATTGCTTCTTAAAAAATTAAATGCTGATTATAAAGCCGAATTGCTGGGTGAAAGATTGCTTTCAACGCCGCAGCATTATGCCTACCTTAAAATATCTGAAGGATGCAACCGTACCTGCGCATTCTGTGCAATTCCCCTGATGCGCGGAGTTCATTTAAGTAAACCCATGGAAGCCATTATTCAGGAAGCGCAGAATCTTGTTCGTATGGGCGTAAAGGAAATCATGCTGATTGCGCAGGAACTCACTTATTATGGATTGGATATTTATAAGAAAAGGGTTCTGCCCGACCTGATGAACCGGCTGGCCGACATAGAAGGACTTGAATGGATCAGACTTCATTATGCCTACCCCAGTAAGTTTCCACTTGAAATTCTGGATGTAATGCGCGACCGGGATAATATCTGCAATTATCTGGATATGCCCTTGCAGCATGCCAGCGATTCCATGTTAAAAGCTATGAAACGTCAGATCACGCGCTCCGAAATGTCTGAACTGATTTATGCAGTTCGTGAAAAAGTAACGGGTATTTGCTTGCGAACCACCCTGATTGCCGGATTTCCCGGTGAAAAGGAATCAGACATATCTGAATTGAAGGATTTTCTGACAGAACATCGTTTTGACAGGGTCGGAATCTTTACCTATTCTCATGAAGAAGGCACTTCTGCCTATGATCTTACAGATGATGTTCCAACAGAAGTAAAAGAAGAACGCGCCAGGGATGTGATGGATCTGCAACAGGAAATTTCTTATGAAAAAAACCAGGAAAAAATAGGAAAAGTATTCAAGACCATTGTTGATAAAAAAGAATCGGGCCGGTATATCGGAAGAACGGAGTTTGATTCTGTTGAAGTGGATAATGAGGTAATTATAGAATCACCCTCCCCTTTAATGATCGGCAGCTTTGTTTCAGTGAAGATGACGAAGGCATATGATTTTGACCTGGAGGGCCATGTATTGACATCTGAATCGTTTAACTGAACAAAATAAATATTTTGCTGTTAGGTGAACACCGGAAGACCAGTAGCTTATTTCAGTTTATCACTTATGAATTTCACTGCCCAAAGAGTTCCCTACCAACATACAGGATATTTTTCCAGGATTATAACAGATTATCTGAGTGGAAATGAATTCCTGAAAAATTATTATGAACATCCGGTTACTTTTTCCGGAATTGAAGATGCCATAATTCAGCGGGAGAAATTTCCTACAGACCGCCGTTTACTCGTCAAATCACTGGAAACACAATATGCCGATTTGCCCATTCATGATGCTGTAAAGAAAAATCTGGAAAGCCTTTCAGATAAAAATACTTTTACGGTTACTACTGCTCATCAACCGGCCATATTTACGGGTAACCTGTATTTCATTTATAAAATACTGCACACAATAAAAATTGCAGAAACACTTTCTGACCGCTATCCAAAACGACATTTCGTGCCCGTATTTTTTATGGGAAGTGAAGATGCGGATATTGATGAACTTGGAAATATTTATCTCGATAATGAAAAGCTGACCTGGGACACAAAACAAATCGGTGCGGTTGGAAGGATGCATATGGCAGGACTTGAAACAATCATTGAGCGGATAGAAGGCGAATTTGCTGGTGATCCCTTTGGACCGGAATTGATAAATCTGCTAAAAGATTGTTATCTGAAATCTGAAAATATTCAGCAGGCAACATTAAAATTGTTGAACCATCTCTTTGGATCCTACGGTCTGATAATTTTGATACCCGATAATCGTTTACTGAAGTTCGTTATGGGTGCTATTTTTAAAGACGATTTAACTACTCATATACCATTTGAAATCACCCGGAAAAATATTCAGCAGTTAAGCACACAATATCCGATTCAGGCGAATCCAAGAGAAATAAACCTTTTTTATCTCAAGGATGATATACGGGAAAGAGTGGAAATGAAAAATGAAAGTTATTATGTGAATAATACCAGCATACATTTTTCAGCTGAAGAAATGGAAAAGGAACTGGCTGATTTTCCTGATCGGTTTAGTCCGAATGTAATATTGCGGGGACTTTATCAGGACAGCATTCTCCCAAATATAGTATTTGTGGGAGGAGGAGGTGAAATTGGCTACTGGCTTGAACTGAAACCCCTTTTCAATCATTATTGTGTACCATTTCCCGTTTTAATTTTAAGAGACTCCTTTTTGCTGATCAAAAAAAGCTGGAAGACAAAAATGGATAAAGCCGGGATTTCGGCAACAGATATTTTCAAACCGGAAGATAAACTTATGGAAGATTTCATCCGGCGTCATTCAAACCGCCAGTTAAACCTGGCACCCCAAATAGCTGATCTAAGTACATTTTATAATACATTAAAAAATATTTCCGGCGCGGTCGATAAGACCCTTGAACAACACGTGGATAAACTGGAATCACAGGCTTTACAAAAACTTGAAGAACTGGAAAAGAAAATATTGCGTGCTGAAAAGAAAAATCATGAGGATGTGCGTCGAAAGATTCATGAAATCCGTGAAGCCTTATTTCCGATGGAAAACCTTCAGGAGCGAATCGATAATTTTATACCCTGGTATTCGGAATATGGAAAAGCTTTTTTAGAGCTTATTTATTATCATTGTCTTGCATTGGATCAGGAATTTGTTATTTTAGAAGAAATTGGATAAAACCTGCAGTTCGATAATCTGGGAATTGCAGCCAGGTATTAGCTCATTAAGAGCATACAGGTATACAAACCATAAATGGTCTCTGTAAGGTTTCTGTAAAGTCTCTATAAGGTCTCTGTAAGCACCTTTAATCAAAATTGTTTTCCCATCCGTCTTTTTTCAATTTCGCTATTTTCTCTTTTACATCAGACTCAAGGGTTTTTTTGAAAGCTTCAACACTCGCGGAGATTTTTTCGTCAAAAGCTCCGAGGATGGATGCTGCCAGTATACCTGCATTTTTGGAAGCATTCAGGGCGACGGTTGCAACGGGTATTCCTGTAGGCATTTGAAGGATAGAGAGTATAGAATCCCAACCGTCCAGCGAATTGGAAGATTTGATAGGTACGCCAATCACCGGCAGTGATGTAAGGGAGGCTACCATCCCGGGCAGGTGTGCAGCACCACCAGCCCCAGCAATGATAACTTTAAATCCTCTTTCCTTGGCTTTTGTGGCATAGCTGACAAGACGTTGAGGAGTGCGGTGGGCAGAAACAATGGTTAGTTCAAAAGGAATTCCGAACGACTTAAGTAAATCTGCAGCTGGTTGCATAATCGCCAGGTCGCTGTCGCTGCCCATGATGATGGCCACATGATTCATACTGTTATTTGGGATTGATGTGATATGATCCGGAACTTTTGTTTTATGATTTTTGCTTTGTAAACCAGGTCGCTTTTTTCCGGGCTCAGGATGGTAATATGTCCCATTTTCCTTCCCGGCCTGGTTTCTTTTTTGCCATAAAGATGAAGAAAAATATTTTCCATTTTAAGAATCTCATCGATTCCTTCATAAACAGCATTGCCGGAATTCCCTTCACTTCCAGTTAGATTTACCATAGCGGCGTGTACAATATGCTTTGGATTACCCAGTGGATAATCCAGCATGACCCGCCACAGCATATCGAATTGTGAACTGAAATTCGCTTCGATAGTATGATGTCCGCTGTTATGTACGCGCGGAGCAGTTTCATTTACAAGAACATCTCCGTTTTTATCAATAAAAATTTCAACAGCAAATATGCCAGGTGATTTTAATTCCTTCACCACTTTCAATGCAATCGCTTCGACACGCCAGGACGTGTGTTGAGGAATTTCTGCAGGACTCAACTGGTAATCCAGCTGATTCAAAGTCTGGTTAAATATCATTTCAACTGCTGGATATAATGCCGTCTGTCCGGATGCATTTATCGCAATAATCTGGGAAATTTCTTTATGTATATCCACCTTTTTTTCCAGAACGGATGGCTGGTCAAAACCAAGATGCAGGTCCTTTTCTTCCGATAAAACCTGTACACCTCTTCCATCATAACCACCTGAAGCCTTTTTATGTACCGCGGGAAGAAAATCATAAAATTTTTTCAGGTCATCCTTTTTCTCTGTAATCCTGAAAACTGGGCTTGGTATTTCATTTTCCTTATAGAATTGTTTTTGCAGAATCTTGTCCCTGATAATACGAAGTGCAGAAGGTCTAGGATAAATTTTTACACCTTCATTTTCCAGCTTTTCCAGTGCTTCTACATTTACAGATTCTATTTCAATGGTTATGCCATCCAGTGTTTTTCCAAAATTATATACGTCATTAAAATTCCTGATATCACCTTTTACAAAATGATGGCAAAGATGAGCAGCCGGACATTCCGTGTCGTTTTCAAGAACCAGTGTCTCCACAGGATAATTGGCAGCAGCCTGTAAAAGCATTCTTCCCAGCTGGCCTCCGCCTAAAATTCCGATTTTGAGCATTTTTCCAATTATGGCGTGAAGATAAAACAATCTGGTTTTCAAGCCTTATTCAATGCTCTGACATAATAATATGGCCGGATTTTTGTTTTAATAAGTAACTTTATCCGTACTGATGCATATTATTATTTATTGCATAAAGAAAATCCGGTTTCTACCCCAGGCACTGCTCCTGCTTTGCTTTCATTTGACTTGTACAACCTCATTTTCTCAAAGTTCTGTATATAATGTTCGTTTTCTGGATAACCAGAAGTCATTTCCAAAAATAAGTGAAATGATGAGCCGGGAAGAAGATACCCTGCAGAAGCAATTCCAGGCAAAACAATTAGTTTGGCCGGCCCGCTTTGTTTATATACGCTCTTTTAAATACGACAGTGAAATGGAAGTGTGGGTTAAAAACAAACAAAGTGAAAAATACAAGTATTTCAAGACATACAAGATTTGTGCCCTGGCCGGTTCACTCGGTCCAAAGAGAATGGCGGGAGATTATCAGGTACCTGAAGGATTTTATTATATCAATGAATTCAATCCCCGCAGTCTGTATCATCTATCGTTGGGATTGAATTATCCGAATGCTTCTGACAGGATGCTGTGCGATCTTTCTCAGCCTGGCGGAGATATTTATATTCACGGAAGCTGCGTTACTACGGGTTGTATTCCCATTACTGACGGCCAAATCGAAGAACTCTACGTATTGGCAGCTCATGCGAAGGATATGGGACAGGATTTCATACCTGTTCATATTTTTCCCGTCAATTTTGACAATCCGAAAAGTGTAGCTTATCTGAATCATTTTTTGACAAATTTTAACGAGTACGTTCCTTTTGAGAAAAGTATGCAGAATGCTTTTTATTATTTTGAAAAAAATCACCAGGTACCCCCTGTCATTGTAAATTCAAAAGGTGAATATGTAATTGAAGAGGTCGGAGTGCCTGTAGTTTTATCTCCCAAAACTGATTCATGGACAACTAAAAAACTTTCTCATCCTGTACAACCAATCCCGGAGGAAGAACTTGCTGTGAGCGTGGATAAACTTCCATTATTTCCCGGTGGAAACCAGGCATTCAAAGTGTTTATAGATAAACTGAGTACAGATATGATCAAGGAACTCGAACCCGGACAAACCAAGGCATTTATATTGATGGAATATATTATTGATGAAAATGGTAAGACTATTTTTGCAAATGCAATCAGCGGGGGCAACGATAAAATGAACCTTAAAATTGAGAAAGCATTTACTAATATGGCATTGTGGACGCCGGCGGTACGGCAGGGTAAAAATGTTCCAATCAAACTCAAGCAGAACATCATGGTTGAAGCGCCGTGAGAAGTGTCTGAACAGTCTCCGAAGACCATTGCTGTAATACAATGCTTCTTCCCTGAATAAGATTTTCCAACAAATCCTTTTGATAGTGCCGTACTGTAAGCAGGGTTAATCCATTTTCAATATGGACATTAAAAAGCTGCGATGCAGCGTGAGCAAGTTTTTCAATTTTATCGGGAATATTATCTATACATAATTGTAAAATAACAGCACCCGTTTGCAGAAGATTTGGCTGAATATGCAATTGGGAAAGTATATTATACAATCTGGCAGTACCTTCTTCTCCAACAAATGAAAAATCTTTTGAGCTTAAATGAATCAGAACCTGGTTTTGTTTTAGAACAATGATTGGTGGGAGGCTGGAGATATGTTTAGCATGAATGAGTGTGCCTGGCAGATCCGGTTCCAGAAAACATTTCACCTGTAAAGGGATATTCTTATTCTGAAGGGGTTTGATTGTTTTGGGGTGAATAACCTGGGCACCATAAAATGCCATTTCAATTACTTCATCATAGCCAAGTTCACGGATGTATATGGCATCGGGAAAGGATTTCGGGTCAGCATTCATAACTCCCTTTACATCCTTCCATATTGTCAGGCTTTCTGCATCCAGCAGGTTAGCAAATATGGCTGCAGAATAGTCACTTCCTTCTCTGCCAAGGGTGGTGCTTTCATTGGCGTCTGTAGCACCAATAAAACCCTGGGTAAGCACAATCTTTGTATTCTCAAACAAAGGAATAATTTGTTCCTTTATACGTGAAGTGGTTATTTCCCAATTGATATTCGCAGCTCGGAACTGATCATCCGTTGCAAAAACATCCCTAACATCCACCCATAGATTTGAAATACCTGTTGTTTGCAGAAAATAACTGATAATTGCCGAAGATAAAAGTTCACCAATGCATACAATCTGATCGTAGTAATAATTGAAGGTTTTTGCAGGCTTATCATGCAATAACCATTCTACTTCTGTAAAAAAAATCAATCATTCTTAGTTGCATCAGGTTGTTATCCGCAGCTCCGAGAGATTCAGCAATCTCAATATGTTGTTGTTTAATTTTCCCGAAAAGCTCCAATGCTTTTGAAAGATCCCGGTTATAAAAAGCTTCAGCAACCTTTTCCAATGCATTGGTTGTTTTCCCCATGGCAGAAACTACGATCAGGATTTTTTCTGAATTATAGTTATTGAGAATAGACGGCAGGCTTCTGATTCTTGATACTGAATCCACACTGGCGCCCCCGAATTTAAAAACTTTCATGATTGCATATTTACAGAGGCGCAAAGATAATATGGTTGAAGATCGCAATAACTATGTTAAAAAAAACTTTCTGCTTCAATCAGTTCAAAAATCGATTGTATATTAATGGGAATTTGTGGACCTATGATGATATTAATATATAAACTTTATATTTCGGTGATCCTGTTTTCAGGCATATATCCCATTAATGCTGATGTGCGGATGGATACAATGGAAACAGAAATTTTACAATTCGTAAACGACGACAGGAAACAACACGATCTCACACCCCTGCAGTTAAACGTTATGGAATCCTCTCTGGCTTTTAAACACAGTCAGGACATGGCAACCGGTAAAGTTAAATTTGGACATGATGGCTTTAATTCCAGGGCTAAATCCATACAAAAATCTGTGGGCGCCGTAGAAGTAGGTGAAAATGTGGCTTCCGGCCCAATGAATGCAAGAGAAGTGGTGGATGGCTGGTTAAATAGCCCGGGTCATAGAAAAAATATTGAAGGTAATTTTATCCTCACAGGAATTGGATACGCCAGAGATAAGAAAGGTAATATTTATTTTACACAGATTTTTTCCAGGTAATGATGGGGAGTTGTTTCTTTTAATGGCCATGGCGTAACTTGCCCATCATGGAAAAACAAGCCATTATTTCAGTCCGCGAACTTTCGAAAAAATACGGAGATTTTGAAGCCGTAAAACATATTAGTTTCGAAGTATTCCAGGGGGAAATTTTTGGATTACTCGGCCCCAACGGGGCTGGTAAATCGACTACCCTTGAAATTATAGAAACCCTTCGTGAAAAAACCTCTGGAAAAATATTTGTTGATGGAATTGACCTGGATAAAAGCCCCAATGAAATAAAAAAAAGAATCGGCGTTCAGCTCCAAACTTCAGGTTATTATCCTAACCTGAATTTAACCGAATTACTGATGTTGTTCGGGGGTTTGTATAATCGGGATGTCAAACCATCGGAATTTCTTGGAAAAGTAAATCTGCTTGATAAGGCCAAATCAAAATATAAAGAACTCAGTGGTGGGCAGAAGCAACGTTTTTCAATAGCGACAACACTTATTAATCAGCCAAAGATTATTTTCCTGGATGAACCTACTACAGGTCTTGATCCCCAGGCCCGGAGGAATCTGTGGGATTTGGTTCGTGACATACGTTCTTCCGGAACAACAGTCATTATAACAACACATTATATGGATGAAGCTGAAGTACTTTGTGATCGTGTAGCGATTATGGATTCAGGCAAAATTATTGCATTAGATTCGCCCGATCAGCTGATTGACAAACTTGTTGCTACTGGTTTTGAAAGACCAAAAGAAGTAAAGAAAGCTAACCTGGAGGATGTTTTCATCCAAATGACGGGAAAAGAGTGGAGGGAGGACTAAAGAGAAGTATGGGAGTGTGGGAGTGTGGAGATTTACGGGAGATTATTTAAAATTCATTTACAATTAACCTTTGACAGTTATGTCTGATCTCCGCTATCCAATAGGTAAATATGAGCCGCAGGTTTATTCCGATACATTGAAACAGGAATGGCTCAATAATATCCGTCAGTTGCCAACAGAACTTGAGTATGCAATACTAAATCTGGATGCTGATCAGTTAAATAGCCCCTACCGTAAGGGTGGGTGGACCATCCAACAATTAGTTCATCATATTGCCGACAGTCATATGAACGCCTATATCCGTTTTAAACTGGCTCTTACGGAGGAAAATGTTACTGTGAAGTCCTATGAAGAAAAACTTTGGGCTGAACTAAACGACGTTCAAAAAGTACCGGTAAATATTTCTATCACGCTTTTACACGCTTTACATACGAGACTGTATGCATCCATCAAGGATATTAGTATGGAACAATGGAACCGGAAATTTAATTATCCCGGTAAATCTGAACCTGTGAGCATCTGGTTTTTACTGGGTATGTACAGCTGGCATGGTAAGCACCATGTAGCCCATATCCTTTCTTACAGGGAAGCCAATAATATTTCATAATGAAAGATCTTCGCTGGAAAAGAATTTCTTCTGAATATATTTCAAAAGATACCTGGGGTACTGTAAGGAAGGATGTTTGTGAGACTGCCGAAGGAAAAATCATCAGTCCTTACTATGTGTATGAATTTCCTACCTGGGTTTCGGCGGTCGCGATTACTGAAGAAGGCAAAATAATTATGGAGCGTCAGTATCGTTATGCACTTGATGTGACCTGTTATGAAATTCCTGGAGGATGTGTGGATGATACAGATACTTCTCTTGAAATGGCTATTGAACGTGAATTATTAGAAGAAACAGGTTACCGTTTCACACATTATGAATATTTGGGTAAAACTTCTTCTAACCCTTCAACTAATAATAACTGGATGCATATGTATCTCGCTACCGGCGGACGTTACGAAAAGGCACAACAACTGGATCATAACGAGGAGATTGAATTGTATTTTTTTACAATAGATGAAGTGAAAAAATTATTATCTGAAAATAGGATTGTTCAGAGCATGCATGTTACTACTTTGTATTATGCACTGACTAAAATGAAATTTCTTTAAGATTAACTTCTCCTGCAAGAAAAACACTGCCGCAAATCAGGATCAGATCCTTGGTGTTTGCATTTAACACAGCGGCTTCCAAAGCCTGTTTAACATTGGGGAAACTTTTTCCTTTCAAACCTATTGATTCTGCTATGCGGGCAAGTTCTGTTTCGGGAAGTGCCCTAGGAATCTGTGCGCGGGTAAAATAATAATTTCCCATTGCAGGTAAATGAGCCAGGATTTTTTCTACTGCTTTATCTTTTACAATTCCTATTATAATATGCAACTCTTCATGTGAAGTATTTTCAATCTGTTTGGCGATGGCTTTCATCCCTTCTTCATTATGCCCCACATCGGTTACCACCAGCGGATTTTCATGCAAAATATCCCATCGTCCGTGTAAACCTGTCAGGGATTTAACCTGCTTTAATGCCTGTTGCATGGCCGTATCAGGAATGACGAATCCTTTCTGATTCAGAATTGAAACAACTTCAGCAACTGTAACGATATTTTTCAACTGATAAAGTCCGGGGAGATCGAGATGGAAGTTTTTCTTCGTGTTATTGTGTACATCAGTTAATTGAACATATAATAATTGTTCCTCAGTTTTCCATTCTCCAGGAAATCTTTTCCTGCTGGCAAAATGGATGGGCGATTCATTTTCTTCAGCTACCTGCAAAAAAATATTTTTTACTTCAGCCTGTTCTTCACCGATCACAACAGGAATACCTGGTTTGATAATCCCTGCTTTTTCAAATGCTATTTTTTGTAATGTTTCTCCCAAAAGATCCATATGATCGTAACTGATATTGGTTATCACGGAAACTTCAGGGGAAATGATATTTGTACTGTCCAGTCTGCCACCCAAACCCGTTTCAATAACAGCAATATCAATTTTCTCTTTAGCAAACCAGTCAAAAGCCATGGCTACGGTTATTTCAAAAAAGGAGGGTTCAATCTGTTCAATCGAATCCTGAATATATTCAGTAAATCTGATTACATTATTTTCAGGAATCACGTGACCATTGATACGTATGCGTTCCCTGAAATCATGGAGATGTGGTGAAGTATAAAGGCCTGTTTTATATCCCGCCTTTTGCAATATGGCTGCCAGCATATGACTGGTGGAGCCTTTGCCATTTGTTCCGGCAATGTGAATGGATTTGAATTTTTTTTCAGGGTTGCCCAATCGTTCACTGAGTGCCAGAATATTTGTCAGATCTGCTTTATAAGCTGCAGCTCCGATCCTGCTGAAGAGCGGAAGGCGGGTAAAAAGATATTCGATCGTTTGGGGGTAATCCATATATTGGTCGCCCGGATGAGCGATCAGTTATTATTCTTGAAATCGCCTCGTTTCCATGCCTGTATAAAATCGGCCCAGGCGAGTGGATTAAAGATATTCTGGGGCGGATTTTGACCATAATAAGAGTACTTGGTAGCATTTTGTCTTAAATAATAACTGGCTGCTTCGCGAGCATCGGAGGGCAGACCCTGGGCAAGGATCCTTCGTTTGACTGCGCTATTATTCTGACGGGCAATCTCTATTTCGTCGTCCGGTACTTTTGTATTTACAAAATCTCTTTCAAATTGTTCTCTTGTGGGGCGGGGCCTGATAATAGTGGCAGGAAGGTACATAGTATCCGTTACAAGTAATTGTATAATACTCCATTGATTACCTTCAAGATTTTTAGGAACATCCACCAGCCTGGGTTTATAACCAATGCTGCTGAATTCGATCTGATCACCTTTCATAACCACAATGGAAAATACGCCTTGTTCATTTGTGAATGTACCACGATGCTGACCCTTTACAACAATACTGACTGAAGGAATGCCCTGGAGGCTGTCGGCCGTCATTACGACACCATAAAACTGTACTACGGAATCCTTCAATTTATCGAATTGGGCTTCCACGGCGAAGGGTAGGCTAAGCAATAAGAAGTATAATAGAAATTTTTTCAAAACTGCGGCAAAAATAAAGTTTATAAACCGTAAATCGTAAACAAATTAATCTCCCCATAGTTTAATTTTGCAGCCAGTTTATTCTTTTAACAAAACATTGCGCATGAAGGTTGAGAATGTGTTACAGGCACTTAGTACAGTCCAGGAACCTGATCTTGGCAAAGATCTGGTTACTTTAAATATGGTCAGGGATATTGTTATAAACGGGAACGATCTTTCTTTTACAATTGTTCTGACTACTCCGGCCTGTCCATTGAAAGATTTGCTTAAAAATTCCTGTATTCAGGCTATACATCATCTGATTGGAAATGAAATTAATGTCAAACTAAATTTTATTTCTGAGATGAATTCGAGAAGAACCGATCCTGAGACCGTTCTGCCAAAAGTAAAAAATATTATTGCTGTTGTAAGCGGAAAAGGCGGGGTGGGCAAAAGTACGATAGCTTCAAATTTCGCTCTGGCACTGGCGGCGGATGGCGCAAAAGTAGGGCTCATGGATGCAGATATTTATGGACCAAGCCTCCCCATTATGTTCGGTGTCAGAGGAGAAAGGCCTATGATGAAAACAGTCGACGGCAAAGGAATGATATTGCCTTTGGAAAAATATGGGATCAGGCTGATGAGTATCGGATTACTCATTGATGAAAAAAGTGCAGTTGTCTGGCGCGGACCAATGGCGAGTTCTGCAATCAAACAATTTGTATCGGAAGTTTTTTGGGACGAATTGGATTATCTGGTCATTGATATGCCTCCCGGGACCGGAGATATACATCTCACCCTTATGCAAACAGTTCCTGTGACGGGTGTAATCGTAGTAAGCACTCCTCAGGATGTTGCATTGGCGGATGCGAAAAAAGCCATTGCGATGTTTGCGCAGGCACAATTGAAAGCCCCTGTAATCGGACTGGTAGAAAATATGAGTTATTTTGTAAGTGAAGAAGCCCCGTTGCACAAATATTATATTTTTGGGAAAGACGGGGGTAAAAGACTTGCTGAAGAATATGATATTCCTTTTCTTGGTCAGATACCGCTGATACAACAAATCAGGGAAGGTGGTGATGAAGGTAAGCCGGTAATGATCAGCGAGGATATCGAGGCCAAAAAGGCATTTCAGGATTTTGCGGGTAATGCGGCGAGAAGCATCGCAATGATCAATGCAAATATCAATGCAGAAAAGCGTGCCGAACTTGTAGACGCATAATTTATCTATGTACGATATACCTTATTTCAAAGCTGGTCACCCCGATGAAGTTATTGCTTATATGCGGTCACATCCTTTTGCTTTGATATGTGGCGCTGACGAAAACGGAAAACCCGTGGCAACTCAGATTCCATTTTTATTTGAACAAAGGGAAGATAAATTATTCCTTCAGGGTCATTTTATGAAAAAGCAGGATCATACAAATGCTTTTTTGAAGAATTCAAACGTGTTGATTGTATTTTCAGGCGCGCATACTTATGTAAGTGCCAGTTGGTATGAAAATAAACAGATAGCAAGTACATGGAATTACCAGGCCGTTCATGCTGCAGGAACGATCCGTTTCAAGGACGCTTCGTTTCTTCTTCAACTTCTGACGAGACTTACAGAAACTTATGAAAGGCCTGGTTCCCCCTCTCTTGTTCAGCATATGGATCCGTTATATGTAGAGAAGATGATGCAGGCTATCATTGCATTTGAAGTGGAAGTTCTTTCTATTAGGAATGTATTTAAACTTAGCCAGAACAGGGATAAACAATCCCAGGAAAATATTATTTCTGAACTGAATAATGATGGAGAGGATGCACGCGAAATTGCAAGGGTAATGAAGGAAAAATATAAAATCAATTCATGACCCGGAATACGCTTATTCAAAATATCCGTACTAAAAAAAATTATCTCTGTGTAGGATTGGATACTGATCCGGTTAAAGTGCCTCGTTTTTTACAAGATTTCCAGGATCCGGTATTTGAATTCAATAAAAGAATTGTTGACGCCACGCTTGCTCATTGTGTAGCCTATAAAATAAATACGGCATTTTATGAAGTATCCGGTGCAGCCGGTTGGGAGAGTATGCAAAAAACAGCCGACTATATTCCTTCCACCCATTTCAAAATTGCGGATGCAAAACGCGGGGATATCGGTAATACCGCCTCGCTCTATGCCCGTGCCTTTTTTGAAACACTATCTTTTGATGCAGTTACGGTAGCCCCTTATATGGGAGAAGACAGTGTCAGACCTTTTCTGGAATATAAAGACAAGTGGACGATCCTGCTTGGTCTCACTTCCAATTCCGGTGCTTCTGATTTTGAATTGCAATCCTGCGATGGCAGGATGCTCTTTGAATCTGTCATCCGCAAAGCCTCACAGTGGGGTACAACCGAAAATTTGATGTTCGTAATCGGTGCAACACAGGCAGAATGGTTTGCTCATATACGTATGCTCGTTCCTGATCATTTTTATCTGGTTCCCGGAGTGGGTGCACAGGGCGGGAACCTGAAAGAAATATCTTTAAACGGATTAAATAAAGACGCAGGTTTATTGGTGAACGCAAGCCGGGGAATTATTTATGCAGGATCCGAAGAGGATTTTGCAGAAAAGGCTGCTCTGGTTGCGTCCGGATATGCCACTGAAATGGCCGGGTATCTTCACTAACAACTTTCCCCGATCCGTTACAAATTCACTTTTGATTTATCTGAATCCTTATCATCATCTTCGTCATTGTTTTCCTTGTCTACAGATTTATCGCCCATATTTACTAATCGGACACTTCCGAAACTGCTTTTGATTTTAATTTTCGCAGCCCCGCTTCCGGCTTTACCTGTATAAGTTTTATCGAATTTGGGACCTGAAGATTCATCATCCCTGTCTTCATTAATATTGTATTCCGTTCTGTTATTGAAACTTCCGAAATTCGTATATACATCAAACTGAGCAGATAAATTATTGGATACTCTCAGATTGATGGTTGAATAGGATTGAAAAAGGGTCAATGAGCTGAGGGCATTATCTACTGCGATATTTACTTTACTGCAGAATTGCACATCTACTTTTGAAGTTCCTCCGATACCCGCAACATTTGAGTTGCCATTGAACTTCAATATGACGTCTGCATTATTTAACCTACCAATTTCCGCTTTGCCAAATTCCACATGGACAAGTGTTGCATTGGGCAATTTGCCGGTTGATAGTTCTCCAAACTTACTGGTGATGCTGGCACTTCCGTCAAAATCCGGGATAATAGTTTTTCCAAAGCTGTTTTCAATTCGAAGGGGATTTTTGGAGGGCATAATTATTTTATAGTCCACATAAAATTTTCTTGTATCCTCATTTTTACTCCAGTTATCTTTTCCTGACATATGTCCAATATCAGTTTTAAAACTGATTTCATGACCGCCCTGGTTATCTTTCACGTTGATCAGACCCATCATTTTCTGCGCTTTTTCTTCGGAAGAAGCGTGCACACCGATTTCAATATCGATCTGGATTTCGTTTTTGTCCCAGGTAGTAACGGTTACATTACCAAATGAATTTTCGATAGATAGCCTGTCCTCAGGGCCTACATTATAGGATTTGGAGATTGTCCTTTTCTTTTCGACTTCATCTCCATTATTGGCCTTACTCAGTAAAGGGGCCAGCGCAAAGGCCAGAAGAACGAAACCTTTAAACGGATTTATAAGCATTTTCATACGCTGTTTTTTTAGAATGTTTGATTTTTTTAATTATGTCCAACTGTTTATTCAATAATCCGATCTGAAGCTGAAGATTTGATATCATCGCTTCGATCACCTGCTCCCGGTTGGAATTGTTCGGTAACTGGGTTTTGAGGGTATGGTATACACTGTCAAGTTTTTGCACGTCACCAGAGAACTGTCTGTATAGGAGTGGCTCATCCTTTTCAAGTGTTTTGAGCTCTTCGTGTTTGAGTTCAATCAGCTTTGTGTAGTAATACATTTCTTTACTGTCTCCATTATCAGGAGATGTATTATCTGTTTTACTGGTTATTACCTGGTCCTGTGCATCGGGAACTTTTCTTTCCGGAATTGTTCCTGTAACCTGTACAGGTGAATCTGGTGGCGGATTTATACCAGCCGGGCGATTCGAAGATTCTTTACGACGGTCATTAATTCCAGCCACAGATGGCTGAATTTTATTCTTACGTAATGAATAATAAAGAGTACCGGATATTGCAATCAGCAAGACAGCGGCTGCAGCAGCCATCCAACGCTTGAAAGACATGGTACGAATGGGTATGGGTTTATCCGTTTCCGGGTTCATCCTTTCATTTATCTTCTCCCATACCCTGGGATTTGGTGATTCTGCATCAAAATTATCCCGGTTTTCAAGAATAAATTTTTCCAATGGGCTGCTCATGATAAGCCTCCTTCTTTAATGAGTGATAATAATTTTTGTTTTGCTCTCATATATTGTGTTCTGACGGTGGCATGTGTTATCTGAAGTATTTCTGCAATCTCTTCCTGGTCATATCCTTCGAATAAGTGAAGACTGATAACTGTCCTGTATCCATTTGGCAATTCTTTCACTGCTTTTTTAATTTCTTCCACTTTATATTTCAGTCCTTCTTCATCGAAACTATCTTCTTCTGGTATATGCAAGGCACTGGTTTTTTCGATATCTTTAATTTCCATTTTTCTTTTTCTGAGAGAGTTAATGGATTTGTTAATCACAATTCTCTTCAGCCAGGCTCCGAATGTTGATTTGTAAGCAAAACTTTCTATCGCTGCAAACGCATCCACAAATGATTCCTGTAGCACGTCCTCTGCGTCGGCTGTATGATTCACAATCCTGAGACTGGTATTATACATGGCTTTGGAATATTTCTGATATAGTTCACCATAACTTCGCCGGTCGCCCTGCCTGCACCGTTCAACCAGCTCGTCATGTTGTATGCTTTTGGTTAGTTCCAACATCCGGATTTTGTTACTATTATAAGTACACAAAGAAAAGCAGGATGTTGCATCCGGTTTTAACATTCTCTGTCCTAATAATAATTAATTAAGGATAAATGGGTTATGTTGAATGTGTTGTGCACCGTTTCGGTGCTCAAAAACGGAGTTTAAATTTTATGAGCCTGATGGAAGACTGGAGTGGCTATACACCTTAAGCCCCGGCTTTGGCCTTTTTGAGTATTTTCGCATCCAACTCTATCATCATGCCTGCCAAAACCGATGTTTTTCAAAGCCCCGATTACTATCAGTTGGACGACTTACTTACTGAGGAGCATAAATTGATCAGGGAATCTGTACGTTCTTATGTTAAGAAAGAAATTAGTCCAATAATTGAAGAATATGCACAAAAAGCGGCATTTCCCACCCAGATTGTGAAACAACTGGGCGATTTGGGCTGTTTTGGTCCTACCATTCCTGAATCCTATGGAGGAGGAGGTCTTGATTATATCAGCTACGGTCTGATGATGCAGGAACTTGAAAGAGGAGACAGTGGTGTCAGGTCTACAGCTTCAGTGCAGGGATCTCTTGTAATGTTTCCTATTCATGCTTACGGACCGGAACAAATGAAGAAGAGGATATTACCAAAACTTGCAACAGGCGAATGGCTGGGCTGTTTTGGCCTTACAGAACCTGATCATGGTTCTAATCCGGCAGGCATGATGACTAATTTTAAAGATGCGGGTGATCATGTGGTATTAAATGGAAGTAAGATGTGGATAAGTAATGCGCCATTTGCCCAGGTTGCTGTGGTCTGGGCAAAGGATGAGCAGGGTGATATCCGGGGTCTGGTTGTAGAAAGGGGAATGGAAGGTTTTACCACACCAGTGACCCATGGGAAATGGAGCCTGCGGGCTTCAGCCACAGGGGAACTGGTTTTCGATAACGTCAAAGTGCCCAAAACAAACCTGTTTCCTGATATCCACGGATTAAAAGGCCCGTTAAGCTGTTTAACGAAAGCGCGATACGGTATTGCATGGGGATCAGTAGGTGCTGCCATGGACTGTTATGATACGGCTCTGAGGTATAGTAAAGAAAGAATTCAATTCGGAAGACCTATTGGTGGTTTCCAGCTGCAACAAAAGAAGTTGGCAGAAATGATTACTGAAATCACTAAGGCTCAATTATTGAATTGGAGACTGGGAATGCTGATGAACGAAAAAAGAGCTACTCCGGCGCAGGTGTCCATGGCGAAAAGGAACGGGTGCGAAATTGCAACAAATATAGCGAGGGAAGCAAGGCAGATGCTGGGTGGAATGGGTATTACCGGTGAATATCCGATCATGCGGCATCTTATGAATATGGAAAGTGTTCTGACTTATGAAGGAACACATGATGTTCATTTGTTGATTACGGGAATGGATGTAACCGGTTTTAATGCATTTACGTAAATCGCAGACTGTGTATTGGTCATCGATTATCAATGTAGGATATGTAACCGGCGTTTTTTAAACAGGTTGAATTTTATTAAATAATTATGAGAATATTTTTGATTGGGTTTATGGGTTCAGGTAAAACACATTGGGGTACCAGGATTGCCGCGAAATTACAAATTCCGTTTTATGACCTTGATGCCGTGATTGTAAATAATGAAGGCATGAGTATTTCTGAAATTTTTGCAATCAAGGGTGAAGAATATTTTCGTTATATGGAAAAACAAACTCTGGAGGATTTGATAAACCGGGAAGAAAATTTTGTTTTGTCAGCCGGAGGTGGTACTCCCTGTTTTTTTAATAATATAGATTTTATGAAAAAGAGTGGGAAAGTGCTTTGGCTGAATACTTCACTGGAAGCATTAAACCAGCGGCTTCTTAACGAAAAAATGTCCAGGCCTCTATTAAAGGGAATAACTGAAGCCGGACTTCGAGCATATATTATTCGGAAACTGGGTGAACGTAAAATGTATTATGAGCAGGCAGACCTGATGGTACTTGAAGAAAACACAGAGCTTGAATCTTTTATTAGTTTATTACAATAAAATTTTACTAAATATCTTTTTGTGAATAAACTATTTCTTGTACTGGCTTCCATTTTTGGTGCCCTGGCAGTTGTAGCAGGTGCGATGCTTGCCCACCAATTGAAACATCTGATGCCGGATCCGGCACTTGAAATTTATGATACAGCAGTTCGTTATCAGTTTTACCACGTATTTGCATTGTTGGCTGCAGGAATTCTTGGTGAAAAGTTTCCGGGTTACCAGATAAACCGTGCAGGCTTTTGTTTTATAGCAGGTATACTTCTTTTCAGTGGCTCTTTATATATTATATCCGTACTGTTAACCAACGGAAGCACGATCCCCTTTTTTCTGGGAATTCTGACACCGGTAGGCGGTGTTGGATTTATCTTCGGATGGATTTTTTTAGCTTTGGCTGTTGGGAGGAGAAGATATACTTAACATATCTTTGTCGTCATGGCTCAGCGTTCAAAATCAAAGAAAAACCATTCTTCCGGTCCGTCTTCCCTGAAAACAGAAAAGGAAGCCAAACTTACTGTTTCTCAGGTAATCCGTGATGAGCGGACGCATAAGATCACCGGAGCTGCATTTTTATTAATATCCATATTTTTATTTATTTCTTTTACTTCTTATTTGTTTACCTGGCGGGAAGACCAGGATAAGGTATTCCGTGGCATTTCGATCCTCGCTCCATCACGTGACATTAAAGTGGCAAATTTGCTCGGAAATCTCGGCGCTTATATTTCACATTTGTTTTTTTATAAAGGTTTCGGTTTGGCAAGTTATTTTATCTGTTCGTTTTTTTTTATTGCCGGGATTAACTGGTTGTTTGCGAAGAAATATTTTTCTATCAAACGCAATCTGCGCTATGTATTGATCGGACTTATTTATTTATCCACCACACTGGCTTTTATTTTTCATGGAGCCTCTTTTCCATGGGGGGGTGCATTTGGCGACATGACCTGTGAATGGATGATACGTTTCCTGGGCAAAATTGGGACAGCCTGCGTATTATTTGCCTGCTTTCTGGCATATTTCATCTGGCGTTTTAATCCTGAATTCAAATTGCCCGAATCAGCCCTAAAGAATAAG
>Ga0206912_1020_pt1 | contig 64516 bp, 36 predicted proteins | sample Alteio_BWOrgHeat_75_FD_152933 | JGI IMG/M metagenome (GOLD analysis project Ga0206912, IMG submission 152933) | Enriched cells from forest soil in Barre Woods Harvard Forest LTER site, Petersham, Massachusetts, United States -... | ecosystem: Environmental > Terrestrial > Soil > Temperate forest >... | reverse complement strand
CGTGATTTCGGTGCCCTGCCGCTCAAGTTCCCGGATCACTTTTAATAAATGCGTCACGTTCACCTCACAGGCTACGTAGGCATGCAACTGATCGGTAGCGATCGGGATGTCGTATAATTTGTGGCACCCTTCCACAAGTTGGCTCTCGCGGTTCATTTTTAGATCGATCTGGATCTTATCTTGACCCGCAATGTTCAAACATTCGATCCCTTTTGTATGCGCAAGTTTGTGCATGATCTCTTTGAAGACAAAATAACGTGGCACTTCAATGTGTTTGACATTTGCCTGCACTTCAATCACCTTGAGACGGCCATCTACACCTGCTGCCAGGTCATGGGGGTCATCGATGAGAAGATGGATCGTCTCGGCTTCCTTCAAATCCCCTGACCCATACATCCAGGCGAGAGGCATGGCAATCAAGCCTTTTAGTGTGTACTCCACGGTCATGCCTGCGCCAGCGAGAGTATTTTTAAGGCCAGGGTCCTTGGCGTATTCTTTCCAATAGGATTTAATATCGCTAAAGTAGGGGTATTGATAGAAAGGAGTGTGCTCAATGGACTGACTGTAGGATTTAAGCGAGCGGAGACGCTCCAACTCTGCACCCTCTCTTTGCTTTTCCACTGTTCGTCGATCGAGCATGTCGACGGGAAGGGCCAAAATCCCTTTTGCGCCATATTCTAGGGTCATTGTCGTCCCCACAAACAGATTCATCAAGTTATACTCGGAGAACGCCACTTCGCTAAAGGAGTGATCCCGTTGCGCTGCACCCCACGACTTTCCAAATACTTTCCAGAAATTGCCCACTTCCGCGAAGTAGGGGTAGCGATAGGCGGGTTGATGTTCGACAAACTGGGCATACTGCTGGGCAGCCCTGACATTTTGCCACTCAGGTCCTGTCAGATAAGTCTTGGTTTGAGCACGCACATATTTGGCATCCAGCTGCAGAGTCGCTTTTGCCTTTAGGGGTTTGTCAAACCGCACAAGAGCATTCAAAGTTGAATCTCCTACTCGCACAAAAGGGCCACGCGGATAGTAGGTGAAGCCTTGTGCCTGCAGCATTTCGCTCCAATATTGCAGCGAATGGAAATTGCGCACTTCGCGGCTGTTTTCCTCTGTCGAAACACCTGTAGCCACATTGAAAATGCTATGCACCACGTCGACCAGCATCACCAACTCGGGGGTCGAGGCATCGTGATCCATCAGAATAAAGGTGCCTCCAGGGCGTAAAATCCGCTTGATCGAAGAAATAAAACCCTCCAGTTTTTCCGGAGGACAATGGTGCAGCCCAATATAAAGACAGACGAGATCGACGCTTTCTGTGGGGATCTCTTGTTCAGAAATGGGCGTGTAATCGTTTAACGGAACAAAGCGATCATAAGGACGCGTTCCACTGACCTCAATATAATCAGAGAGCGATTCCCTATCGTTGATCACATAGAGAGGTCCACTCAGCAATAACCTCTTCTTTAAAGGACGCATCAAACGGCCATTATAGCCTATCTCCACATAGCCTTGAAGAGGTCGTTCGGTTCCTAAAAGAAGCGTCGCTTGGTCGGCGAGATCCTTCTTCAGTGTTGCCAAAGCTTTTAAAGTCTTTTGTAAACCCACAACTTTATTGGGTTTGGCGCGATTGATTTTTGCGTACACAGCACGGTAGACCTCTTCATCGGAAAGATTGGGCTGTTCTAGAACAGAATCCACTAAAGCAAAAAACTTCTCCTCGTCGAGTTGCATAAAGACGTTCGCTAGAAAAGCGCGGATCTCCTTGCGCTGCCCGTTTGTACGGTTAAAGACGGGGCGAAAGAGCGACTTTTCCTGCGTTTGCTGTAAAATGTAGTCACGGTAAAATCCATTCTCAAATAGTCCAAGGGGATCATTTTGCAGTTTGTGGGCTTGGACTTGGCTCCAGTTGGGGTAGCAGGCCCGGAATTGATCGAGAGTGGCAAAATGTTGATAGGGAAGGTAATAAGTTCCTCCACGGACAGCCAAGTAGTCGATCACTTGTTGGACCCAACGCTTGGTCTTCTCTACGGCAGTGGCATTTAACTTTTGATTGAAGAAGAGCACGATTGCAAAACGGTTCCCCTCTTGAGCGTAAGAGAGCTTGGACTGACTATCTTGCACCACATAGCGCACGGAGGCGTTGAAGACGGGTACTTGATTCTGCTCTAAAATTTTGCCCAAAAAAGCGAGAAAATCGACGAGATCTTCCTTTTTTACAAAGTACTCTTGGAGCCACTCTGTATCCACGTTTGAATTGTTTAAGATCGGTTTGATGGGGGGACGCATAAAGACGTTGCGCGTGGCGATCTTTTTCTCCAAGGCGAGCTTCTTTTCTTGTGTCCAAGCCAGCTTTCCAAGCCACTGCAGGCGTCGCAGGGCATGCAGTTTCACCCGATGGCTGCGCTGGCCACCGACAGGCTCTTCCACTAAGTCAGCTACTTTGCCACCGCTTTCTAAACGGCGGTAATTGACGGCAATCCCTGTTTTAAAGAGGTTTTTGGGGTCAATGGAGAGGCGGTAGAGATGCATTTCGATGGCGGGGTTGCTTAAAACCTTGCCTTCAAAATAAGATAAGTAGTCTTGCGGAAGAACTTCCTCTCCTTCCTCACTCATGGCGACGTTGTCTGTTAAGGCAAGTTCGGCCTCTAGAATAATCCCAAAGCCACCAAAACCGCCCACAACATAGTTAAAAAGCTCATCCTTTGGCGTAAGATGCAAAATCTGGCCGTTAGCGTCTACCAAAGTGAGCGATAAGACAGTATGGCGCAAAGAGCCCAAGCGATGATCCCAGCCATGGCAATTTACGGAAAGCGACCCGCCGATGCTAAAAATATTCGAAGCTTGCATCACTTGCACAGCCAGTCCATGTGCATTAGCGGCCTTTTGCAGGTCGCACCAGGTGGCTCCTGATCCTACAAGAGCCATTTTTCTTAAGGGATCGATCACAATGCGATTGAGTTTAGAGGTATTGATGACGAAGTTCCAATCGTCACTCGGCAGGGCTTGCTTCCCCTGACTCATGCCAGCACCCATCACAGCAATCGTTTTCCCCGTTGCGCGCGCTTCTTCAACCAAAGCTTGAACCTCACTCACATTTTCTGGAAAAAATTGAAAGGCTTTGCGTTGATAGAGTTTCCCATAAGGGGCAACCAAGTGAGCTTTTCTTGTAGCGGGAATAAAATGATGCGTGACGAGGTCGGGAGAAAGAAGTCCGGCTGGGGTTGCCATCAAACCCATCAAGCTTCTCTGCATACCTTGTGTGTTTTGCTGGCTAGCGTGGTAGACGAGATCTGCCGCTGAGCAGATGGGGAAGAGCGCCAAACTGGTGGCTCTCGCTGTCACTTGTGAGACTGGCTTCAGGAGGGGGGATACAGACCCTTTGGTCAGCAACCAGTCTGTGCTCGCCGCCGCAGCTCCTGCGCAAGGACAGGAGGCAGGTTCTGCCCCTAATAAGTTAAAAAAGCAGAATAAAAATAAAAGGATTAATCGCATAACATTCTCATCATTATTAATGAGAATATTTTAGCCTAACTGCTAATAAAATCAAGAACCATTTTTGGGGGTGTCTTTTTTCTCAGCGACGTCGTTTTTCTTGGCGACATCCTTTTTCTTGGCGACGTCGTTTTTCTTGGCCTTTTCCTCTTTCTTAGGGCTAGCTTTTTCAGCCGCTTCTGCCTTAGCTTTGTGCCCCACGGGGAACTCGTAATAGAACTGAATGGTCCATTTCCAGCGCCCATTGAGCTTGTAGTCATTGAAGAGGATGGGTCCTGTTATCAAACTGATCTCTGGCGTAAAGTAATAGTAAACGCCGATTCCGCCACCCCCAATCGTATTCCGCCCTGAGGCATAATCGCCGACGAGCACCCACTTGTAATAATCCGTATCATGGCAATCTTTAGCCGGGCAAAAACTATGCTTGAACCCAAACCAAAATCCGGAGTGATTTTTGCCCATGGCGCGACTACCGGTAAACCCACCCCAATAAAGCTGAGAGGTTTTGTTAAACGATTTGCCAAAGGCAAGTCCGAGTACGTTTTGATCCGTGCGATTAGCGGTATGGGTCCTAGTTCCCGCATTAAAAAAACCGAGCGACACAGCGGGAGAATGCTTGAAAAGCTTGTTCTCATCCACACCTAGCTTGCCATTAAAATAGATGGGATCATCTGTAGCCCCAAGATAGTCGATCCCAATTTCGCCCAAAAGGTCTCCATAATTATACCCAAAAAGCAAACTGACATCCGTAGGCAAATTTTGTCCACGGCCGCGCTTGTTAAACACAGTAAAGTAAGCGTTCACACCAAATAATCCTAACCCGGGTTTCTCCACATCCGAAATGCAATTTGTCCAATAAAGCGAAGTGGGCATAGCCTCCGCAGCAAACTGCCAAGCGATTAGAAAAATAAGCGCGATTCTAACCATGTTTAATACCGTCCAGGGCTATGTTGAGGTTCAATACATTCACGACCGGCTCTCCCATAAAGCCAAAGGAGGGATGCTCGGTGTATTTGTCGATTAAGTCGATCACTTTTTGCTTGTCGAGTCCCCGTGCTTTCGCCACGCGCTCACTTTGATAGAGAGCCGCTTTAGGACTAATGTGGGGATCTAATCCACTTCCAGAAGCATATAACAGCTCGCTCGGGATCTCAGCCTTGCCATGCCCTTTTTCCAAAGCGGCTTGCCGTTCATCAATTGCTTTCTTTAAGGCAAGACTCGTCGGACCTAAATTGCTTCCACCCGAGGAGAGGGCATTGTAGTCTCCAGAAGAGGGCCTTGGCCAAAAGTACCGATCGCTTTGAAATTTTTGGGCAATCAAGCGCGCCCCCACCACTTTTCCACCGACTTCTAGAAAACCTCCATCGGCTTTGTGTTTCATGGTGACCTGTGCAACGAGTGTAATGAGCAAAGGATAAACCAAGCCCGTGAGGACTACCATCCAGAAATATAGCTTTAGCGTAGGTAAGAAAGCACTCTTCATTAGATCAATCCTATGGAAGTGATAAGCATGTCGATAGCTTTAATCCCGATAAAAGGGGCGATGATTCCCCCAGCCCCGTAGATGAGAATATTGCGCAAAAGCAGTGTGTGTGCCGATTGGGCATGGTATTGCACTCCACGTAAGGCCAAGGGAATTAAGGCAATAATAATCAGCGCATTAAAAATAACAGCGCTTAAGATGGCACTTTGAGGGGAGTGCAAGAACATCACATTGAGAGAAGATAATGGCCCGTAGCCCGTGACTTTATTTAAGTAGAGTCCCCCAAAAATGGCAGGGATAATGGCGAAATATTTGGCGACGTCGTTGGCGATGCTGAAGGTCGTCAAGGCCCCACGAGTCATCAAGAGCTGTTTGCCGATCGCAACGATATCCAAAAGCTTGGTGGGGTTGCTATCTAAATCGACCATGTTGCCAGCTTCCCTAGAAGCCTGCGTGCCGGTATTCATTGCCACGCCGACATCGGCCTGTGCTAAGGCTGGAGCATCATTGGTTCCATCCCCTGTCATGGCGATGAGCTTTCCACCGCCTTGCTCTTGGCGTATGACCGCTAGCTTCATCTCAGGTGTAGCCTCAGCAAGATAATCATCGACTCCAGCTTCTGTCGCAATGGCAGCCGCTGTGAGAGGATTATCCCCGGTCACCATCAGGGTGCGGATCCCCATGCGGCGCATCTCATCAAAGCGCTCTTTGATGCCCCCTTTGATGATATCTTTTAGATGAATGATCCCCATGACTTTCCTATTCTCGCTGACCAGCAAAGGCGTTCCCCCTAACTGTGCAATATGTTTGATGGCAGTGTCTAACTCTTGCGGATACTGGCCCCCTTGATCCTCCACATGCTTGCGAATGGCTTCTGAAGCCCCTTTGCGAATGCTGCGCACAACTTTGCCTTGGGCGTCGGTAAAATCTAAGCCACTCATTCGCGTCTTAGCAGAAAAGGGGATGAAAGTGGAATTGGCCGTATCCAATGACTCGGCACGCAATCCAAAGTTGTTTTTAGCTAAAACGACAACCGATCGACCTTCAGGCGTTTCATCGGAGAGAGAGGCGAGTTGAGCAATCTTGGCAAATTCCTTTTCCACCACACCAGAAGCTGGCAAAAAGGCCGTCGCCATGCGGTTACCCATAGTAATCGTCCCTGTTTTGTCTAAGATCAGCAGGTCAATGTCGCCTGCAGCTTCGACAGAGCGACCACTCTTGGCGATCACGTTTTTTCTAATTAGACGGTCAATTCCTGCGATTCCCACTGCGCTAAGAAGCGCGCTGATGGTGGTGGGAATGAGGCACACCAACAAAGAGATCAGGATGGGAATCGTGATGATATGGGATAAATCCTGCTTGGCAGCGATCCCGCTATAGTCTGCGAAAGTCTTTAAAGAAGCTGTGGCCAACAAAAAGATGATCGTCAGGCCAGAGAGCACGATATGCAGGGCAATTTCATTGGGCGTTTTTTGCCTTTTGGCCCCTTCGATTAGGTGAATCATGCGATCTAAAAAGCTGTTGCCTGGCTCTGAAGTCACGCGAATCACGATGCGGTCGCTCAAGACCTTTGTGCCCGCCGTCACAGCACTGCGGTCCCCTCCACTTTCCCTAATGACAGGTGCTGATTCCCCTGTGATGGCTGCCTCGTCAACTGTCGCTACCCCTTCAATAACTTCACCATCAGCCGGGATGGTATCTCCGTTTTCGCAAATGATCTCATCGCCTTTCTTTAAAGCAGCAGAAGGCGTTTTCACTTCTACGCCATTGCGCACTTGCCTGGCATAAGCTTCAATTTTAGTTTGCCGTAAACTCGCTGCTTGGGCCTTTCCACGGCTTTCTGCGATAGCTTCCGCAAAGTTGGCAAAGAAAACCGTAAACCATAACCAGAGCATGATTTGAATGTTAAACCAACTGATATCGCGATAGACGATTTCGTTTATTACATAAAGAGTGGTCGCAACTGCCCCCAGGTAAGTCACAAACATGACGGGATTTTTAAACTGCACTTGGGGAGTGAGGTTAAAGAACGCATCTTTGATGGAACCTAAAATCATCTTGCGGTCAAGAACCTGTGCATGTTGGTATTTCATATTAAAACCCGACTCCTTCTAACATCAAAAAATGCTCTACAATGGGCCCTAAAGATAGAGCTGGAAAAAAAGATAGTGCCCCTACAATCAAAATAATGCTCAACAGCAGGATGACAAACAGAAAAGTATTCGTGGAAAATGTTCCAGGAGAGGGGGGTGTTATTTTTTTATTCGCTAGTGATCCAGCAATAGCCAAACTGGGTACCACAATGGCCAACCGCGCGATGATCATCACACACCCTAACACGATATTGAAATAGTTCGTATTGGCATTGAGTCCAGCAAATGCACTGCCATTGTTGCCAGCACTCGAACTAAAGGAATAAAGCATTTCGGATAGACCATGCGGCCCAGCGTTTCCTAAACTCGATAAAGCTATCGGTAGAACAATAGAGATGCCCGCTCCTAATAGGATGAGGGCTGTGGGGGTAAGGATGGCTGCCATCACCCATTGAATTTCTAGTTTTTCCAACTTCTTGCCAAGATACTCTGGCGTTCTTCCCACCATCAAGCCACACAAAAAGACCGTCAACAAGATGAACATAATCATCGAACTCAAACCCACTCCCACGCCACCAAAGATCAGTTCGCCCAGCATAATATTAAACATCGAGATACCGCCTGCAAGCGGGGTCAAGCTCGAGAGCATGGCATTGACAGAACCATTGGCTGTTGCAGTCGTAGAGACGGACCATAGGAGTGTGTTGATCGGGCCTAAGCGGGCTTCTTGCCCTTCGAGAATAGGGTATGCCCCCAAGATAGGGTCACGCAAATGTTCCGAATAATTCGCAATAGCAAGTCCACTCGCCCATAAAAGAAACATGACGCCATAGATCAACCAGGTATGCTTTACGGAATTAATCATGACCCCATACATATATATAGAGGCAGCGGGAATCAGGATGATCGCTAATAATTCAAGGAAGTTTGAAAAACCCGTCGGATTTTCAAAGGGATGGGCGCTGTTAGCATTAAAAAACCCGCCTCCATTGGTGCCTATCTGCTTGATAGCCTCTTGAGAGGCCACGGGACCTAAAGGGATGGTCTGCTTGGCGTTTTCTAAAGTAGTCAGTTCCACGTAAGGGTGAAACGTTTGGATCACTCCTTGACCGACAAGCACAATGGCGAAAAGAATCGACAAGGGAAGAAATATATAGACGATGCTACGCACTAGATCGACCCAAAAATTTCCGATCGTGTTGGTCGATTTGCGCATAAATCCCCTTGCAAAGGCGACTAAAACCGACATGCCTGTGGCAGCGCTCAAAAAGTTCTGCACCCCAAGACCCATCATTTGCGTTAGATAACTTAAAGAACTTTCACCGGTATAGGCTTGCCAGTTGGTATTGGTGATAAAGCTCACCGCGGTGTTGAAAGCAAGAGCCCAGTCGACACCGACGAAATGTTGTGGATTTAAGGGCAGATGCGCTTGTGCAATCTGCAATAAAAAGATCAACAGAAAACCAAAAAAATTAAAAAGGACGAGCGATTTGGCATAGAACTGCCAAGACATCTCCTCGTTGGGATCAACGCCGCTTCCCCAATAAAAGAAGCGCTCCAGCCATCCCAAAACGGGGTGCAGAAAAGTGCGCGTGCCCATAAACACATCGGCCATATACTTGCCGAGCAAGGGAGTTAAGCCCACAAATGCTACAATAAAAAAAAGCACCTGCAACCAGGCGTGAAAGGTCATTTTAAAACCTGTCTGGGTAAATTAAAGTATAAACGAGATAGATCAACACTAAGAGAGTGACTATCCCGGCCAAAACAAATTCCATTATCGCTCGCTATTTTTAAATCTATTTACAGCTTGAAGGAATATTGCGCAAGAATTCGGTCACATGTTAGAGAAAAATGCATGACTACAAAAAGTGCGATTTCTACTTTGCAGATTCTTTGCATCGATATTGAACCCTCTTCCGTTGCTTATATTTTAACAAAGCCTGAAGCGGAAAATTTCGCTTTAGACACCTGTAGAAGCTTGCTTGATGCGCAAAAAAAAATCGCCTCCACCTCCTATGATGTGTATATCATCGACATGAGCTTATTAGAAGCCTCCGCATTCACTTTTTTACATGAGATTCGAAAAAAAGGACCTTCTACCATCGCCGTGATTTTAGATAGTCTTCCTGAAGAAAGTGATTTGCGCATGCTTAAAGAGGATAAAAAAATTGATTTCATCATCGAAAAGCGAAACGTCCAACAGCGCATCGATTTGATGATCAAAGAGATCCTTGAAAGTAAGAGGGTCAAAGCGGAAACCCATAAGAATCGAATGCTGGAATTCAAACAGCAATATGATGCCTCCATCCCTGAGAAAATAGCCCTGTTGACAGAACTGACTCGCTCCGCCCAGCAAAATCCCGAACTCATCAAAGAACTAAAAGGAGCTCTCCACAAAATCGGTGGAAGCGCTAAATCTTATGGATATGAAAATGTGGGTGTGTTGTGCAAGGCGATGGAAACCGAAATAAACGCTAATATCGCCTCAGGAAAGTACAAAGATCCCCAATGGCTAACCTCTCTCGATGATTTTATAAAAAGAATAAAAGAAGGGTATCAAACTTCTTCTGTCAATGAATCCTCACCGGCGAGTCCTGCTAAGCTTCCCAGCATCGCAAATCCCGTCCTCTTCGTCGTGGACGATGATGTCCATTTTCTCGAACTTTTAGAAAGAGTCAAAGCAGGATTTCCGATTGATTTGGTTGTGGAATTTGATCCTCAAAAAGCTATAGAACGCCTTCGATCTGATTTTACTCCTTATTGCATCCTTGTCTCCCAAAAATTTCGCACTTCCTCCCTCACAGGTTTAGACATTCTCGCCCAAGCGAAAAAAAAACCATCTCCTCTCGCTGTCATTTTGTTAGAAAAAGATTTGATCGACGTCCGCCTGGATGCAACGCAAAAAGGGTGCGATTACGTTTTTTGTAAACCCGTTTCAGCCTATGTACTTCTCAAGTCAATTGCAAAAGCGATGGAGGTCAAACCATTAGACTCTTATAAGGTACTTGTAGTCGATGATGACACTGATTTTTGTAATTTCGTAATTGCCAACCTTACGGATATCGGCATTACCATCAACACGATCAGTGAACCCTCCGAAATATTTAATAAACTTGAGGTGTTTAAGCCCGACATTTTGCTCTTAGACATCTCTCTTTCTTTCAAATACGATGGGCTCCAGCTGCTAAAGTCGATAAGACAAGATATGGCCTATAGAAATCTAACCATTGTCATCATCACAAGTGGTGAGCAAATTGAAACAAAAATCAAGGCCTATGTTGCTAATGCCGATGATATCCTTTTTAAACCGATCGATCAAAAATTCTTACAAAAGCGCATTCTGAGCATTATCGATCGCAAGACTTCTACAAAAGATCCGATCGATGATTACACTGGCTTGCCTCATCTTGAGGAATTAATGGAGGCGTTAAACGACTCTATAAAAAAATCAACATCCTCTAAATCCCATCTGGTCTTATTTGAAGTCAACAAGCTGGGTGAAATGAATAAGCAAAAGGGCTACCTCTTCACCAAAGAGATCATGATTTTGGTTGTGAATAAACTGTTATGGGAATCAGATGATAAGATGAAATGTTTTGTTTATAACACATCCACATTTGCAATAATTTTTGAAGGATCGCACATAAAGGTTATTGAAAACAAAATATTCACATTCCTAAATCGCCTTGTGCAAGCAGAACAGCGTTGGCCTATTTCTTTTAACTGTTGCATCGTTCCCCTATCTAAAAATTTCGTCAATGCTTCAAAAATCCTCCAAGCCGCCGAAGAAAGTCTTTCCGAAGCAGCTACAAAAGAAGCTTCTTCCGTCAAGATTGTCCAGCGTTTACAAGGGGAAGGGGATGATAAACAGGAATTGGTGATCATCGATCCTAGTCGCGATCTTCTCAACATCATGAAACATGCCTTTGAAGGCCATGGACTCGTTGTGCATACCTATTGCGAGGGCGGAGAGGCCTTGAAAGATCTCCTCGCCTATTCTGAAAACCGCCTTCCCTCCCTTATTATCATGGAACGCAATCTTCCCGACATGGATGGCATGAACTTGTATTTCAAATTAAAAACCCGCTTTCGAACTACGATTCCGTTTTTTATTTTAACCGTTTTTTCATCGGATAAAGATATAAGCGATGGAATCAAACAAGGTATCCAAGAATATATTGTCAAACCCTTTAATATCTCATTCTTGGTGAAAAAAGCTCTTCAAGTAGTGCACAAGACTTAATGAAACACGCTCCAAGCGCTGTGGAGAAGGGGATATTTGGGTTCCCAGTGATATTCATCCATATCCACAGCCCATAGAAAAACCCCTTTGAGATTTTTGTCCAAGGCTAGTTGGGCTTTTAACTTAATGGTTTCTGGAGTGTCAAAACTGGCCCACTGTTGAGAAGATAGATGATACCCATAAGCTGTGTGGGTCACAGCGTCTGTACCAAAAGAGAACTCCCCCTTTGCAATTTTATCGGAAACCTCAAAATAAGCTAAAAGACCCGCAAGTTGGGTCGAAGGCCCGGGATCTCCTGCAGTTGAAAAGGGTTTACCAGGCCCACTATCCTCAGGACTTAAATCCGAAACTCCCGCGAAAGAATGTCCAAAAGCAGGCATTCCTAGCACAATTTTATTGGCGGGCACCCCGTTATTGAGATAGTTTTCCACGCTCTTAGCGATGCATAGGGGACTTTTAGGGTCTGTATCGCGGCTTAAGGGAGCATTCGCTCCGGTAATTTTCGGAATATCAAAGGGCCCATGGTAATCGTAGGCCATCAGGTTAATGCGGTCGACATAGGGCGCACATTGGGCGATCCAACGAAAATAGCGCTGCGGGTCATCGCGCCAATTTTGCGGAAGACCAAAGGGGACATGGGCTGGGGCAGCAAAAGACAAATATAAGGCAGGTGTTGTCTTACCAAAAGCAGCGGAGCACTCCTTTAGGAATTCAATAAAGTTATCCAGATCGGCGGCTGTTCCCCCTCTTTGCAGATCGCCTGGATATTCCCAATCGATGTCAATGCCATCAAAGCCATAAAGGTGCGCATAGTCGATGGCTGAATCGATAAATTGCTTTCTGTTGGCTGGATTAGACACCATTTGACTAAAGAGTGGTGCGGTATGGGCACCTACTCCTTCTGGATCATCGGGATTATTGAAATTCCACCCCCCTATGCATAAAAAAACACGCAGGTTGTTCTTTGCATTTTGTTTGAGCTTCAGAATTTGAGGGTATAAGACGCTTTTGTCATTCTCTTGCATGGGCTGAATTTTAAAATCATTGCTAAAGCCTGCAAAGGCGTAATAAAGATCGGTCAAGAGGTCGGTGTTGATCGACGACAAGGAAAAAGCAGGCCTCTCCTTTAATGCTGGGCGGTAATGGGCATAGTTTTCATAGTAAGCGGCCACGATGCGTTCACTTGCATCGATAGGTATCACCAGAAGGAGCAACGAGAAAATATAAAGAAAGTTCATTTGAAAATTCTTTATAAATAAATCTCCATTTTTTGGTATAAAAAACCGCATGGATGCCCTCCTTCGCTATTCCCTTTATCAAATCGCCTATGGCCTTTTGGGCTTAGAAATCTTCCTCATGCTTGCTTGTTGCCTAGCTATTATCGTGACAAAATTATTGACGAGATGGACGAGAAATCGAAATGCGCGCATAGAAGAGGGGCTCTCAAAACTCATTGAAGCTTATCTTTTTAATTCTCTGCCTACCGAAACGATCCAGATTCCAAAAGGCATGCGCAACTTTAGAAATCTTGTGGAAACACTGGAGAATTATGATCACTTGTTTAACGACCAGCGCTGGATTGAAATAAAGGAAAGAATTGTCAAAACTGACTTGCTTCCTCGAACAGAATCCTATGCCTCCAGCATCTTCTGGTCGAAGCGTCAATTGGCCGCAAGAGCCCTTCTGCTTTGTCCGAAACTAGCCAATGAAAATTTGCTGGAGAAACTGCTCGACGATCCCCGCTACTTAGTCCGCGTTGTGGCGGCGGTATGTATCACCCAAATTTCGAATCAGAAGTTGTTCTACAAAGTGATCCTAAAAATGAGTCAAGAGACTTCGCTTTCGCAGTTTCCTTATCGCGATGCACTCATACAAGCCGACCAAGCAAAATATGCTTGGGTTGAATCTTTAGCATCCTCTGAAAAGGATAAAGCAGTCGTTGCCATTTGTTTGGATATCTTATCTACGCGCTATTCTGGGAACCTACTGCCGCTTATCAAATCCTTTGTGAATGATCCTGATCCTCAATGTCGCACCTTTGCAATTAAGGCATTAGGAAATATCCCTAATAACGAATCGATAGATTTATTGATCCATCGCCTTGTAGACTCTGATTGGAAAATTCGCGCAGAGGCTATTACCAGCCTTCAGAAATTATATGCCCTAAAATCGATCGATAATTTGCGCTTCATGCTGAGCGACCCCGTCTGGTGGGTGCGCCTGCAGGCCGCCTTAACGCTCAAAGCTTTTGGAAAAGAGGGCCTGGAAGTTCTTACTTCGCAAGAGAAAAGCGAGCCCAGGGCTTACGAAATTGCGCGCTATGCTTTAGCGATACCCTAAACTCCCTATTGATTTTGCACTTTATCATAACCTTCGCGAATCGGTACCCAGCCCACTTTCTTAGGTTTAGGAGCATACAATCCTTTTATTCTCCACCACATCAGCAGATAATGATAGCTTGTGTAGCATAAGACGCATTTCATGATCCTTGCGAAGTCGACCCAAGTCACATAGGTTTCATAAGCGATAAACTCGATCACTAACGTGAGCATGACTAATAACATTAAAAAGCACCAACTCACGGCAGCTAGCGACAACACTAAAAAGACATCCGCTTGGGAATTCAAGACTGCAAAACCCAAAATGATAAACCCTGAAATTTCGATAAGAGGCGAAATTTTCTCAAAGACGGTCATAGGGCATACGTACAGCCCAATCGAGCGATATTTGGGATTAAACCACATTTTGCGGTATTCCCAGATATTTTGGGTTGTGCCTTTGTACCAACGCATGCGCTGCCTCCCCAAGGTTTTAATTGTCTCTGGAGCTTCAGTCCAAGCGACGATATCGGGAAGATAGGTAATCCGATAAGGCTTTTTTCTCTCTAAATAATGCATATGCATGCGCGTAATGATCTCTGTATCCTCAATGATGGAAGTGCGGTCATATCCTCCTATCTCTAACAGAGCACTTAGCTTAAACATCCCAAAATTTCCAGGGATCACAAGCGAGCCTTTTGTCCAACTTATTCCGAGGCGTTCAACTAAAAACCCCTTCATAAAATCGATGACTTGGAAACCGAGAAGCATTTTTTTGGGAAAATTGATTTTGACAATGCGATTGTCGGCAATGGTACAGCCATTGACATTCCCTATCGAAGCATGCGCTGCCACTGTATCTGGATGGAGCAAAAAGGGCCTGATAAGTCGGTTGAAGGCCTTGTCATCTACCAATGTGTCCGCATCCGCACAAATGACAATTTCAGACGTACAGGCATTTAAGCCAGCATTTAAAGCATCCGCTTTTCCCCCATTGACCTTATCGATGACAAGCAAATCGGGATATTTTGTGCTGGCATAATAACTTTTAATTTCACTCGTCACAAATGTCCCAGGACAGGATGGAGGCACTGGATGAAGGGAAAAGTTGTGATATAATAATTCGAAAGTTTCATCTTTGGAACCATCGTTGACGATGATCACACGCTTATAGCGATAGGAAAGGCTGAGCATGTTTCTGACAGTATGGAGAATGTCTTTTTTCTCATTATAGGCAGGCACGACGAAAGTAATGAGGGGAAGAGAATTGGAACGCAAGACTCGAAAGATATCCTCTGCAGGCACTTCCCGGAATCTTAGAAGGATCGTCACGCATCCAATTAGACTCTGAATGAGCGAAATGAGTGCGAAAATGACAAATATCGCTCCATAGATAATGAACGCCTTCCACCCCCAGGGCAATTCCGAAAAGCCGATTAAATGAAGCATGCTAAAGAAATTGGCTATATCACTTATAAGAGTCATGTCCTGCCTTTAAAAGCGCCATCCTAAAGATCCCCCGACGTTCCAGATCGTATACTTTTCCGTATCTCGATAATAATCGGCTGCAAGGGTCATTACGAGCTGGCCATATTTGTAAATGATCGATCCTATCACGATGTTAAACTGGCGGCGATCCCAAGTTATGGGGGGCGTGACCGTTGTAGGGGCCACCACAATGATTTGTGTGAAACGCGAACGCGTATCTTGCCAACCATGCCCATAGCTCAGACTTGTATAAAAAGTGTCCGCCCAACACACCCGCCAAGATTTCTCCAGGGTCACTTGCAATTGATTGATAATTTGGGGTTTATAGGTATAGTAGTCGGGAATGTTCTTGGCAAAGGTTTGATATTTGACAAAGTATCTAAATAAAATATTGTCCGAATAACAGGGAGGTCGCCATTGGAACCAACCGGCAAGCCTCTCTGAACGATTGCGCACAAAATCATGGTACCAGAAAGCCGTTGCTTCAAAACCCACCCATCCCCTTTTGATGATCCTTCGTTCATATGTGGAGCTTAATGTGTAATAGAAAACGACCTCTGCTACATTTGTATTGAAATTTCTGGCGATCAAGTCTGAATTGGTGATGAAGCTCAACGTGGCCTTCTCGATAGGATTGTGATAAGTCAAAATCAAAGAGGGTTCCGCAAAAGTTCCCGTTTTCATTTTGAAAGTGCTTTTGCTGTAGGGGGAAAAATTCGACAGTCCGATTTTTCCATCGATAAAAAAACTGGGGTTGTAGATCCACCTTGCACCAACATGAAAGCGCTGCACATCAAATGAATAGATATGGGTCTCTGCAATCAAATCTTTCAAAACATAAAATTGATCGACAACACTCCCCCAAAGGTTGAGCCGGTCATTTAGGGGATAGTTGAGAAGCCCTTTTCCCCCGTAGACTAAGTATTCTGCAGACCAACGGTGGTCAATCGGGTCCCATTGCTCCTCCTCGTGATAAAACCCTTCGACATTCACAGTGGGGCAGCTCAAGTTAAGAGCAGTATTATATCCCTTCACAACCCATTTAGGAAGGGGGTCAGAGTCGAGGAGATTTTTTTCAGAAACGGCGTAGATCCAATCATAGGTATCCATCGCTGAAAAATTATAACCCTCAAATTGTTGTAGGTCGGCCAGAAAGGAGAGGACGGTGAGATTCTTGGGAGCAATTTCAAGGGCTTCTGCATAATATTCTTCAGCTAAGCAAAGCGAGCCATCCAGGGCCTGAATGCGTCCTAGACCGCCTAAAGATTGGGCATCAGAGGGATCTTGTTCTAATAAAGTTTCGAAGATGCTCTGCGCTGCCGCAAAATCCTCCGTCAGAATGTAAGTAAAAGCGATAGCCCGCCATAAATAAAAGGCTTCTTGATCAATCGCTAACCCCTGATTAAAAACTTCAATTCCCTGGCAGTAGCATTGCAAATTGACGTACATCTGCCCCAAAGCAAGATAACGAGCGGGATCATCGGGTGAAGAGGCAATGAGCTGCCTATACAAATTGGCCGCTAATTCAAATTCTTGTTTATCTGCCAAGACATTGGCGATGTGCGTCATCTGCCCATCGACAGCATCTTGCCAGCTTCTTCTCACCCAATCGGCATGGGGAAGGATCTTCCTTAAAGCCGCTAAAACTTCTTCTGCTTCGTTGTAACGGCCCTCTCTCATCAACAACTCGGCGTAAAAACTTATTGCCGAGAGATTTTTGGGATCGATCGCCAAGGCCTTCTTGTAGAGAGTTTCAGCCGTGTCAAAATCCTCATCTAAAGCATTCACACGGCCTAAACCGGCAAGCGCCTCAGGATTTTTGGCATCGATGTCTAAGGCTTGGGTGAGCACTTCGCGTGCTGAGGAAAGATCGGTGTTAAAGAAATAAGCGTATCCTAAGGCCACCCTGAGCTCGTTTTCATCGGGGTTCTTCTCTAATCCGATGCGATTGATTTCGATCGATTGACTATATTGCCTTAGACGCATAAGCATCTGGCCAAGGCCATAATAAAAGCGCGGGTTGTCGGGGGATTTTTCAAGTAGCATGCGATAGTCTTCAGCAGCCTCTGAAAACTTATTTTCCTCGATCAAAGCTCTAATTTTATCCAATTCCGTTCCATAAATCGCATCGTCTAAAGAAAGCCGAATCCACTTATCCTTGGGCCTTAAAACGAGCAACTTTTCATAAACTTTTTGGGCTTCTGGATAGCGCTTTTCTTTCATTAGCAGATCGCCATAGGCAGAAAGCGCGGCGATCCGTTCTGGGTCTAATGTTAAAGCCGCTTTGATCCACTTTTCCGCATCGCCATATTTTTCCTTCATCATGGCGATATAACCCAGACCCGCTAGGGCATCGGGGTTGCTTGGGTCGCGCCTCAAGGCATTGTGAAAATCTTTTGTCGCCTTGTCATATTCTTTTAAGGAGATGTTCACCAATCCTAACGCGGCGTAAAGTTCCGACGATTCGGGAGCGAATTTTATCCCTCTCAAATAGGCGTCGATGGCTTTACCATATTCTTTGACGTTATGGTAGAAAAGCCCAAACCTCAAATAATATTCTCCCACATGGGGCTCTTCCCTTAAGAGCTGCTCGTAGAGGACTTCAGCTCCTTTGAAATCCTTCGCATTTTCCCTTTTTTTAATCTCGTCTAGTAAATGGCCATGTTTGGCATCAAGATCGGCCAATTTGACCCATTGTTCTGATGGGAGGAGGGTGTGAATCTTTTTGTAGAGTTTTTGAGCACTGTCGTATAGCCCCAAGTCAAATTGGAGTTTGGCAAGATAAACGTTGGCTGTAATATTGTCAGGATCCGCCTTTAAAGCACTTTGATACAAATGTAGGGCCTCATTTGTGTGGCCTGTTAGCTGCTCATATTGCCCAAGGCCTGCCAATGCCTCGGCATTGTTCGGGTCCTTGTCCAAAATGGATTTAAAGGTGTTGCTCCCTAATTCTCGTTCCCCATTGGCAAGATAAGCAAATCCCAGAGCAACTGTTAACGCTTGAGGATTGGATTGGTTCTGGAGGCCGTTTTGATAGAGGGCGATCGCCTTGTGATACTGTTTCATTTTGACATAGAGCTTGCCTAACAAAATGTAATAATCGGCCTGCTGGGGGTGTTCTTGGATCAGCCTGAGATAGATCGCTTCTGCATCGGCGTAATCCTTAATTTTCTCATCTTCTTTTCCCTCAAGCAATATAGAGGCATATTTTGCATCCTCCAGGGCCTTCTCAGCCCAAGCAGCTTTCGGATCGATCTGCAAGATTTTTTTATAAACTTTCTCTGCTTCGGAAAATTGCTTTTCCAGCATCAAAAAGTTGGCCAGATAGGACAAAGTCAGAACACTATCCGGATTGATCTGCAAAGCGGTTTGGTAGAAATTTTGCGCCACAGTCTTGTGGCCATTAAGGGCGGCAATTCTCCCTAAACCCGCCAATGCCTCCGCATTGTTGGGATCAATCTGGTAAGCCACATCCAAAATCTTCTTGGCCAATTTGAGCTCGTTCATCGCGATGTAGGTAAGCCCTAAATGGACGCGCAATTGATTGGATAAGGGATCGACTAAAAGCCCTTTTTGATACAAATTAACGGCATCATGATAGCGCTTTTGTTTGGAGTAGATCCGCCCTAGCGCTAGATAAATATCCTCGCTCTCAGGAGCTTCCTCCAAAAGAGTTTTCAATTTGACCGAAGCCTCTTGAAGACGGCCGGCCGCTTCTAGAGCTTCGATTTCATCAAGATCCTTCCCATATTTAGCCCTTGGAAGGGATTCTTTTGCCCACCTGGCTTGTGGCGTGATTTCCAGCACTCTTTCCAAGAGATTTTTGGCCTCTTCATAGTTTTTCTGCTCCATCTGCAAATCGATGAGGGATGATAAAGCCGTGATTTCCTCTGGATTAATCCTTAAAGCCTGTTGATAAAGATAGTTGGCCCTCTCACTATCTCCAAGGATAGCATAGATGCGGCCAAGGCCGGCAAGCGCTGCCGCATTGCGCGGTTCATGGTCTAGAACCCTGTGAAAGGCCTGTTGACTCTTGTCCAACTCTCCCAATGACAAATAATCATTGCCCAAGGAAACGTAAAGGTAGGGGGTATTTGGGTTAACATTTAAACCGCTCATAGCGGTGTCGACGGCTTGTTGATAACGCTTCTGATCCCTATAAAACTGTGCAAAGCGGAAGTAAAGATCGCTGTTAGTGGGGAATTGAAGGAGGAGCTCGCGGTATTGCTCTTCTGCTTTCTCGAAATGATTTTGCTTTTGCTCTTGCGCGATGAGATCTAAATGAGGGGCTATTTTCGCACTCTCTAGAGCCTGCTTAGCCCAAATAGCCTTCGGCTCTAAAGCGACGATTTTTTCATAAAGCTGCTCCGCTTCTTGATAACGTCTCTGTTGCATTCTTAGCTCTGCAAGATAGGTCAGGGCTAAAGAACTCAAAGGATTGAGAAGAATCGACTCCTGGTAAAGCTCTTCTGCTTGGCGCACCTCTCCTTTTAAGGCGGCAACTTTTCCCAAACCAGCTAAAGCTTCTGAGCGGCTAGAATTGCTTTTGACACTCTCTAGATGATACTCTGCATTGATTAGATTCTTTTGGGCAAGGTAGGTAAACCCAAGGGCTAGATGCAAGGAATCCTCTTTGGGATAGTGCACAAGGCCTTCATTTAATAGTTCAATAGCTTCTGGATAACTGCCCATTTCCTTGTACAACTTGGCAAACGCGAGATACAGTTGGACATTTTCCGGATCAGCCGCCAACTGTTTTTTAAAAATCGAAATGGCGGCGGCGTAATCCCCCTTATCTTTTAGGTCGTCTATCTGATCTAAAACAGGCCCGAGATTAGCTTGCTTTAAAGCATTTTTCACCCATCGCGCATGGGGGTCTTGGTTCAAAAGCTTTGTCAGGATCTCTTGCGCTTCGTTAAAGCGCTTTTGCTCTATCCTTAATTCTGCCAGATAGAAAAGCGTTGTAGGCTGATTGGGGTCTTTTTCTAGAACTTTATGATAGAGAATTTCAGCCTGTTGAGGATGATGCGTCAGCGCTTCGATGCGTCCTAAACCCCCCCAAGGCCTCTATGTAGGTGGGGTCTACCTGGATGACCTGTTCAAATAATGCATGGCTTTGCCTCAAATCATTATCATTTAATAATGAGAAAGCTAGCTTGGTTTTGATTTTATTATTTTGAGGGTCAATTTTTAAAGCTCGACCATAATAGTCAATGGCTTTGTTGTACTCTTGAAGCGAATAATAAACATCTCCAACTGCTAAAATTAATCTGAGATTTTGTGGATCCTTTTTAATTTCATTTTCATAATCTTTAACGATGGCATTAAATTTTTGGATTTTTGCTTCATCACCCTCTTCAAGGTTAGCGGAAAGTGGTAAAAGGAAAGATAGTAGGAAAAATAAGGGTCCTGCGTAAAACATAAAAGTTCTTATAGCTTACGCTGCGTTTTTTTTCACCGGAAAATTCTGAGGAGCGCCTCGTTAAATATACTTTTTCACAATCGCCAATAACTCATCTTCTTCATAGGGTTTTATTATAAAATCGTTCCCCCCTATCTCCTCGGCTGACTTTGTTACAAAGCTTGAATCGGCGGTAAAAAAGATGATAGGGATATGTTTATAGTTGTCATCGCTTTTTAGCTGTTTAGAAAGCTCCCATCCCTGCATTTTAGGTAGGAAGACATCCAGTAAAATTAAATCGGGTTTTTCATATTTTAATCTCATCTGGCCTTCTTCAGCAGTCGTGCTAGTGAAGACGTGAAAATTTGCATCTTCGAGTATATAGCTTGTCACAGCAATAATATCTGGATCGTCATCGATAAGCAGGATTTTTTTCATAGGTGGACACTTGTTTGGATAGGTAAAAGAAAGTAAACGGTTGTCCCATTGCCGTAAGCCGATTCCACCCAGATTTTCCCATGATGGGCTAGTATAATGTTTTGGGAAATCACCAGGCCTAATCCCGTTCCACCATCTTTTCGTTTTAATTGTTCATATTCTTTGAATAACTTGGATATATCTTCATGCTTGATTCCACAACCGGTATCTTGGATTGCAACCTGAATAAAATTCTCGATTTGACTGACTTTAACTTTGATGGACCCTTTTACGGTTGCCTTAATAGCGTTATAAATAAGATTGGTTAAAACCTGAATAATCTTAACTTTGTCAAAGATTATTTTAGGTAATTTATCTGGAGTCTCAACAATAAATTCCAAATGATTCTTTTCTATCAAATAGATAATCATTTCTTTAGTTTCTTGAATGGCAACATGGATATCGTTTTCTTCCATTTTGTAGGTCATCTTGCCCGATTCGAATTTTTGGAAATCGAGCACATTGTTAATGATGCACATCAATCTCTCTAAATTTCTTACAGCAATATCAAAAAACTTTTTCTGTTCCGCATTGAGTTTTCCTAGCTTGCCTTTTGCAAGAAGGGTAATGCTTTGCTTAAGAGAGGTTAAGGGTGTTCGAAGCTCATGCGAAACCATGCTAGTAAAGGTCGATTTCGCTTTAAAAATTCCAATTAATTCTTCCTCCGCTTGCTTGCGCTTACTAATATCTTCACAGGCTAACAAGATAATCCGCGATTTTTCTAAAGACCTGACTATTTGCCTGGCATTCAATAGCATCACGCGTTGGCCGATTTCTATTTCAAATCGACTAACTGTTGTGTTTTGTGGCAGTAAATTCTCTAATAACTCCCGCAATTTGTCCCATTGGCCATTGCCTAATTCATAGATGGAGACTCCTTCTGTCTCCTTGGGATTTAATTCGAAAGTAGAGTAGAAAGAAGGGCTGGCTACAATCACTCTTAAATCGCCATCCAAAACAATTAAAGGTTCGTGAATAGTAGCGATAATATTTTCCGCAAGTTCTTTAGCGTCTTGCATTTCTTTAATTGCAATAGGCGTCATCTTATTATCTTCCCTATCCAGGATTAAACATGGTGATAAGATTCTTCACTTGCACAATCCATGCATAAATCTGTTTTTGGAGTTCTTCGGTGAAGAGCTGCCAACCAAAACAGACCACCGCCAAGGCGAGCAAGGATTTTAAAGGCATACCTAGAAATGTAATCTGCACTTGAGGAGCCAAGCGATTGGCAATGCCTAGAAACACGTCTGTCATCAAAATAGCCAACAAGGCGGGAGTTGCCAGCTGGATGGAGAGAATCATCACTTTGTTGAAAAGCTTCGATTGCATTTCCCAAAAATTGGAATTTTTTGCGAAAAAGGCTGGGTTAAAAAATGCATCGGGTGGAATCACCTCGTACGATTGGATGATCGCATCGATGAACAGAAAAGGACCGTCTAGCAAAAAGAACAAATAGATCAACACGAAGTTAAAAAGAGTGCCCAACGGAGAAGATTGGTTTTGAATCGTGGGATCATTCACCATCAAGCTAGCGCCGCCTCTTTGGTGATCGATGATAATGCCCGCATTTTGCACGATGATAAAGGGCATACTGATCACAAAGCCGAGCGTAAATCCTATAAAAAGTTCTTTAATCATCAAAAGCAGGAGCGTAAAATTAAAGTCGATCTGGGTCTTGGTCTCTTGCAATAATAAAGGCAAAAAGATGACGAAAAGCGACATGGCAAAAGTGACTTTAACGGGATGGGGAAGAACGCGTGCACCGAAGAAGGGGGCTAAAGCGATGATGGGCAGCATTCTGGCTAAAAAGAGAAACAAAAGCGACAAAGGCGCTGTGGCATTTCCCGCCGAAAGGGCCGAATTTAGAAAAAGTGTGACGTACGTTTCACCCATAGGAGCCTTTTGCAAAACTCGCTTTTGCTTTAAGTTGCACTACTCCATTGCGGGAAATGGGTGAAGATGTTTGTTGCAAATTGCATGATTTGGGCGCCTAGCCAACTTCCCATCAACATCAAGGTCAGCGTCACAGCGACGAGCTTAATGGTAAAAGACAATGTTTGCTCTTGAATCTGAGTCGCTGCCTGAAAAATGGCTACCAAAATCCCAAAAAACATACTGATGAGAATGGGAGGAGCCGACAAAATGAGAATCAGGAGCAGCCCTTGATAGGCAAGCTGTACTACTTGTGTTTGAAACATCTATCCTCCTATGAGGGAATTCCTATCTAAACGTATTGACTAAGCCGTCGATCAGCAAGGTCCAGCCATCCAACATGACCAACAAAAAGAGTTTCAAGGGCATCGAAATCGTCACAGGCGAAAGCATCATCATCCCCATCGCAAGCAAAATATTGGATGTCACAAGGTCGATCACAAAGAAGGGAATATAAATCAACACCCCGATCTCAAAGGCCTCCTTTAATTGACTCGTGATAAAGGCTGGGACCACAATCATGAAATCATCGGGCTTGATGGTCGGGCGGTAATTTTCGGGTAGAATGCGATAGGCAATCCGATAGAAAAGCGCTTGGTGTTTAACCGTCGAATTTCTTTTCAGGAATTCGCGTAAGGGCTCTTTTGCTTGGTTAGCGATCTCCACAATATATTGAGCAGATTCGGGTGATAAAATGGAATCTGGCGCTTTTGTCTCGTTGATCACCTGCTGAGAAGCATCATACATCTTGAGCGCGGTTGGGTACATGATGAAAAGGCTCAACATAAAGGCGACACCGTTGATGATCTGGTTAGGAGGCGCTTGTTGCACGCCTAACGCGTTTCTCAATAGCGACAACACGATCACAATTTTGAGGAAGGAGGTCAAAATCATGACGATGAAAGGCAGCAAGGACATGACTGTCAAAGCCACCGCTTGCGTGATTAGGGTTGGCCTCTTGTTATAGGGGACTTGTGGCGCAGGCTGGACGGTGGGTGTGGGCGCTTGTACGCTTGTGGTGCTTCTTGGACCCGGGCCCTGTGAATAGAGGCTTTCAGGATTGAAAAAGAGCACGCCTAAAAGGGTGACAAAGATCAAAAGTGTTTTAATGCTGCGTTTCATATTATGAGGTCTTTCTTAAGAGGAGTTCTAAGCCGCTTTCTAGAGCACGCCATTGGTTTTCCAATTGGGCATTGATGATGCCCCCTTCTGTTTCGATCACACATCCACCAGGGGCTATATCGGCACGCTCTCTCAATGAAAGCACCTCTAAGCCCTCAAAAAGCTGTTTCAACTTGGGTCGATTGCGATCTAAGGCTTCTAAATCCTTTTTATTGACATAGATCGTTACCCGTTTATGCTGCGCGACAGCCTTTAAAGAGGTGGACACAATATTGACAACGGCATCTTCCGATTGCTCCATCTCGCGGCCAACGATCTTTTTCGCAGCTTTCAAAGCGACAGGCACCAACACCTTCTCTAGGTCTTTGCGCACCTGCACGATTTCGTTTTCTAGCTTGGCGATGTGTTCCACCCATTGCTTAAAGCCTTCTTCATAGCCTTCTCGCTGGGCTTTCTCCTTCAGCGTCTCACCTTCTTTGGCAACCGCTAAGCGGTATTCTTCTGCATCTTTCTGCACTTTTTCCAAAACATGATGGGAATCTAGCAGCTCAGAAAAATCCGCAGCTGGAATCACCTTCTTGTTACCTGCAGCATGGACTGCACCCTCGCGGATTAAAGCAAAATACTTTTTTCTACTCACTCGTCACTCTTCTTTTTGAGGATGTTGATAATGCCCTGTACCTGTTGGGATAAAGGCCCTGTCACACCAGGCAGGGGTTTTTTTGAGTAAACTTTTTGCAAGGCTTCCCCTCTTCCTTGATCCAGAGCATGCATGATATGCCACAAAATGTCTGGATGCTCACCGGAGAGGGCCTTTCCTAAACGGACGAGTCCTCGACTGTGCATCACGCTTTTCAGCTTTTTGCAATCGCCATTCCAGCGGTCAAGCCCTAGGCTGGGTGTGGCGATTTTTTCCTTCCTTAGCAAATTGTGCTGAAGGTATTGCAGTTCGCGCTTATTCAAACAGCTATAAATGCTTTGCAATTTCTTTTTATCGACAACCTGTCTGATCTCTTCAGTCAAATCGTGCAGTCCTAGTAGGTCGATCAAATCTAAAAGTTCATCCTTTTTCCATTCTGTCAATCCACTGATCGCTGTGCGTGGCAAATAATCAGGAGGAAGTACTTCAGGGGCACCTTTTAGGCGTTGATACAATTCATCGACCAAATAGATTTGTACCAGATCTGCAAGGGGCTCTGCCTTTAATTCTAACTTTAACGCCTGGGCCACTTTAGTCTGGTGGGGTTCAGGAAGCGCTTTCACCATCACCTCACGCACATCTGCGGGCAATTTTTCCACTAGAGGCACAAGCCAAGAATAATGAATGCGGGTAAGCTTCTCGAGAGGCTGTGCAAGAGCGGGCAAAGGGTCCCCTGAGTCGATCTGCTGGGCTAAAACTTCTTGCGCTTCAGTGCCAGGAAGACAGCTAAGGAAGGACTCAAACGACCCTTGGTGGAAACCGTTGAGCAATACACGCATCATGATCGCGCTTTTGGTCTGCATCGCTTCCCTTTAGCTTTAAGTGATATCAACACCTTTCTCAGTATCATCTGGAGGCTTCGGACCTTCGCCTGGGCCCTCTTTCTTTTCCCCCTCAACGTGCTTGACTTCTGATTCCATTTTAATCGGATGAAGGTGAAAGAGCTCCTTAAACCCTCCATAGCGTTTGAGGAGGGGATAGACCTTCCAGCTCATCCAAATCATGGCCATCAACAAAAGCAGGAATAGGATGACAAAAGTGAAAAAGATCACCCTAAAGCGAGTGACAGATTCCTTGGCTAAAATGATCGACCAGACATCCACGTATTGTTTCTCTTCTTCTCCTCCTTGAGCCATCATTCCTTGATAATATTCCGTGTAGCGGGCGCGGTCGGGGATAATCGTCACATTGTCATAATCCAATCCCGTTACACTGGAGGCCACAAGACGCTTAATTTTAGAGATCAAATGGCTATTGGGATCATCGAGAACGCCATTGTGTTTCACATACACAGAAGCGGTAATTTTGCCCTTGAAATGACCGGGGTTGAGGGGATCTTCTGGAGGGAAGGAAATTTGCACTTCGGCATCCAAAACACCGTCAATTTTGCGAATGGTGCTGGCGATCTGCTCAGCGAGACCCGATTCATAGCGGATTTTTTGCTCTAAATCGGAGGGAACCAACCCCACGTTTCCAAAGATCCCTAGAAGGCTTTGTCCATGCCTGCGTGGAAGGCCGGCTTGGTTCAGCAGCGACATCGCTTCGTTAGCTTGATCCTCTTTGACGGAGATATCGTAGAGCGTGATCTTCGAGCCACCACCGCCTCCCGCAGCGACTTGCTGCGTCTTAGAAGCGTCGATGCCTTTGCCGCCGAGAAACACTAAAATTTCGTTGGCTTCTCGTTCTTCCAGGCTATTGACAATCGTTCGCCTGCTTTCGCAACTGGTTAAGGCAAGCAGGAAAAGTGAAAATAGAAAAAGGGAGGAAAATCTGCGCAAGGCTGTGCTGTACATAGGGAAACTCTTTGTAAATCCAGTACTAACCGCATGCTAACAAAGGAGGGGAATTTATTGCCACCGAATTGCCTTAAATCCTTCAACTATCTATACTTTTGAAAGAGCCTGTTGCAAAACTTGCTTTAGAGGCTCGATACTATGACATTAACACGCTATCCGCCGGGAAGTTTTCGCGAGCTTTGGAGCATTGCCCTTCCCCTGATGATCTCCTCCCTTTCCGTCATGATGATGATCTTCGTCGACCGACTGCTGTTGGCGCATTATTCTACGGAAGCGATGAATGCCGCCGTCAACGCTGCGACCTTCGGCTGGTCGTTCATCGGGGCTTGGTTAGTCTTGGGAAATATATCGGAAGTCTTTGTTGCTCAGTACAATGGAGCTGGCGCCAAAGAGAAGATTGGCGAACCTGTCTGGCAAATGATCTGGGTGGCGCTCTTTTCGATTCTATTTTTTGTCCCGATGGCTTTTTGGGGTGCGCGTTTGTTTTATGGCGATGGACCAGAAAATGGCGTCATTCGCGAGTACTTTAAATGGATGATGCTTTTTGGTCCCACTTATCCCCTCTATGGGGCTCTGTGCGGCTTCTTTGTGGGTCGAGGCAAAACGGCTTTGATCACCATTTTGGCTATCATTGCCAATCTCATCAATGCTTTGCTGGATTGGGTGTTGATCTTTGGCTGGAAGGATTGGATTCCCGCGTTAGGCCCTATTGGAGCTAGCATTGCCACCAGCGGAAGTAACATCTTTCAAGCTTTCGTTCTCCTCTACGTTTTTCTCTCCTACAAGAATCGCGAAACCTATGGCACGGGCCGGTTTAAGCTTAAAATGCATGCGCTGTGGCAATGTCTGAAGATAGGTTCTCCTGGGGCACTCTTTGTAGGGCTGGAGATTATGGGTTTTGCGGTCTATTATTGGCTCATGACGCTGGTGGGAGAGGCTTACATCACGGTGGCGGGCATTTGTCAAAGCGTCGTCTTATTGCTCTATTTCTTTGCCGATGGAGTGAGCAAGGCAGCGACGACTGTGGCTGGCAACCTGATTGGGGCCAAGCGTGAGGAGCTGATCAACGATGTTTTGTGGTCTGGAGTCAAGATGCATGTGATCTTCTTCTTTCTGATGTTGGGCCTTTTCTTTGTCACTTCGGAACTTATCGTGCATCAATTCTTACCCGATGCCACGCCCGAAACGCTAGACATTATCAAAAATCCGCTCGTGATGGGTTTATTCTTCATGGTCTTCTACATGTTCTTCGAGGGAGTGCGCTTGCTGTTTGTGGGCCTTCTTACGGCGGCTGGCGACACGAAATTCTTGCTTTGGGGGGGTGCTCTGAGCATTTGGCTTCTCTTCGTCTTGCCGATTTATCTGATCGTCGTCCTTTGGCATGCGCCCCTGATCGTGGGTCCCCTTCTCTGCATGCTCTACAGCTTCGTCGCCTGCGCCATCTACTACTGGCGCTTCCTCTCCGGCAAGTGGAAAGAGATCCGCCTGACCACCTAAAGGACAGGTGGCTTAGGCTGCCCAAAAGTCTTCAGGATCGATTCCATTTCGCGGCGCTGCGCAAGAGGCATTGTCGCATCCTTGGCGAGCGCTTGGAACTCCTTCTGCAGGGCTTTATCGCTAAGACCCTCGCAGGCTAGAACCAAATAGGTGGTGAGGAGGGGATTTTTGCGCACGCGGTTGTCTTTCAAAAGCTTGAGAGCAACTTCGGCAACTTCGGGATCATCTTTGAACTGAATCAGAGCAAGCGCTGCCTTCTCATTGTCAGCAGTCACGGGAAACCCTTGCACGACACGCAGCAAGAAATCTTTCGCAGGTTTGCCAATCCCACGCAAGGCCTGCAAAGCGACATCTTCATCAAAAAAATCGCCGCTATCGAGAGCTTCAAATAAAGCGATGATCCCTTTCTTGTCGCCAATCTCGCCCAAGCATTTCGCCGCTAAACTCGGCGCGAAGCCATAGCCTGGAAACAAAGGATCGTGCATTTCTTCGGATTTGATCACTTCGATCAAAGCGTTGACAATCGTTCCCTTCTCTCTAACGATGGCCGCAATTTCTTCCGTTGGGTCTTCATCTTCTGACAAAATGAGGTCGGCAATCAGTTGAGGATGCTTGTTGAAAGGTTTGTCGACATCATATAAGTCGCGCAAGGATTTATAGGTTTGCCGCGCACTTGCGACTTTCTCCGCATCAGCCCCAGCAAGCAAGACGCTGGCTAAATTTTGCTTAGATTGCATCTCCATCTCTGCCAGCTCTTGGATGCGCTCCAACTCAAATTCTGGGTTTACCCCTTTGCCTCCACGCTTATAATAATCTAGCATCTGCTCGAACGAGCCGCCAAAGTGGGCATCGCGATGCATCAGGATGGCTGTGTCTGTCACATTGACAAGCGGGGTCTCTTCTGGTTCCATATAATCCTCAATAACCTCAATTACAACTCTTGATGAATGCACTTGCATTGTAGCTGGAACGCACAAAGGGACCACAATACATATGCTTCACCCCAATGGCATATCCATATTCTTCATATTCTTTAAATTGGTCAGGCGTAATAAAGGCCTTCACTCTTAGCTTATGCCGGTTAGGCTGAAGATACTGTCCGATGGTGATAATATCGCATCCAGCCTTCTGCAGATCGTGTAGGGTCTCTTTCACCTCTTCTTGCGTTTCTCCTAGCCCCACCATCAGACCCGACTTGATCTGCATGCTAGCCCCGGCTAGCTCCTTGGCCTGTTTTAAGACCCCTAATGTCCTTTCATAAGTGGCCGTGTGACGCACTCTGGGGGTCAACTGACGCACAGTTTCAATATTATGATTAAAGATTTCTGGCTTGGATGCCAAGACGATTTCTAAGGCTTTGCGATCGCCTAAAAAATCAGAAGTTAAAAGCTCTATAGTCGCGCTTTCATTTTGCCTGCGCACTTCCGCCACAATGCGCGCCAACTGGGCAGCACCGCCATCCTCGATGTCATCGCGCGCCACCATGGTGATCACGACGTGCTTCAAGCCTAATTCCTTCACGGACTGGGCGACGCGCATGGGCTCATCCTCTTCCAAGGGTTTGGGTGTTTTGCTATGCGCGATATCGCAAAAGCCACAGCTGCGGGTACACTCTTTGCCCATGACGAGAAAAGTCGCCGTTTTCTTAGACCAGCACTCCAAGAGATTGGGACATTTTGCTTCTTCACACACGGTATGGAGGCGATTTTGATTCAACACTTGGCCCGTCTGCCACAATCCGCCCCCTTTAGGCAGCTTACGGTGTAGCCAGGGAGGAAAACGACCTAACCCCACTGTGCTATCTTCTGGGGCCGTTTCGGGGTTGTCAGGTAATATATTCAGACGCCTAGTCACTTGGCTCTCTTGGGTGGAAGATGAAGAGGAGTGTCATTGGCCATGAGGGCGGCTTCTAGCCAGGCCTCGGGAACCGTGGGATGAGCGTGGATGGTTTCCGCAATGCTTTCCAAGGTAAGTTCATTAGCCACCGCGACAGCCATCTCTGCAATGAGCGTGGAAGCATCATGCCCCACAACTTGTGCGCCTAAAATGCGTCCGGTCTTCCGATCGGTGACAACTTGGGCAAAGCCTTCCGTCTCCATGGTCGCTTGAGATTTTCCCAAAGCTTGGAACGGAAAAGCGCCGACGGTGGCCTTAAACCCACGTGCGAGGGCCTGTTCAATTGTTAAGCCGACCGTTCCAATTTCTGGTTCAGTGAAAATGACGGAAGGAATCGCATCATAGTTCATGCGTCCATGTTTTCCAGAGGCGTTGGCGGCAGCGATTAATCCTTGATGAGTGGCCACATGCGCGAGCCACCACTTGGAAGCGATATCGCCAATGGCGTAGATGTCTGGGACGTTGGTCTCCATCTTTTCGTTAACGGGAATGATGCCGCTCGGCTCGACCAGAACGCCAGCGCTCTCCAAACCAATGCCAGAGGTGTTCAATGACCTTCCTACAGCAACGAGGGCCATATCCGCTTCGACCGATTTTCCCCCTGCGAGAATCACCGTCACACCCTTCGCACCCTTTTTGATCTCTTGCACCATGGCATTAGTCTCTATGACAATGCCCTTTTTCACAAAAATTTTTGCCAATGCTGCTGAAACATGTTCGCTTTCCGTAGGCAAAATGCGCGGCAGCATCTCCATGACGGTCACTTCCACGCCCAAGATTTCAAAAAGCGAAGCAAATTCGCAGCCGATGATCCCGCCTCCGACGATGGCGATGCGGCGCGGCAGTTTCGTGATGTTCAGCAAAGAGGTCGAATCATGAATCAGCTCATGGTCAAACGGAAAGGCGGGAATGTTGCGTGGCTCTGAGCCCGTCGCGATGATGATTTTTTCGCCTTGGATCAAACCGCTATCTTTGCCGATGACTTTGAGCGTTTTTGGAGACACGAATTTTCCAAAGCCACGGTAAAGCGTGATCTTATTTGCAGCGATCAAGCCTTCGAGTCCTTGACGCACCTTTGTAACCACTTGATCCTTGCGCTGGACCATCTTAGGATAATCGAATTTTACAGACCCGACGACAATGCCATATTCTTCGGCATTTTTGATCTTGTTGAGCACTTCTGCGTTGGCGATGAGTGTTTTAGAGGGGATACAGCCGCGGTTAAGACAAGTGCCACCTAGTTCTTTTGCTTCAATCAGGGCGACAGATTGGCCAAGTTGGGCAGCTTTGATGGCCGCGGGATACCCTCCGGGACCGCCTCCCAAAACGATAATATCAAATTTCTTTAATTCTTCCATAAACAACCTCTACACTTAAGGGTAACACTTTTCGCCAGTTCGTGTCCACGGCACAAACTTGATCCCAAAGTTGCCGCGATCGCGCCATCCAAAATAGAAATCGCCTTTGTATTTGGGCGTGTAAAGAAGCCGCAAAGAAACGTAGGGTTTCCAGCCATGGAGAGCCACTAAAAATCCCGCTCCATCCTCGCTTGCAAAGTTGCGCCAAGCTAACGGATAATAGGTCAGCACAGCCCTCCGTTCACGGGAAATTTCGACAAGAGTCAGCTCGCTGTTTTGGCAATAAGCTGAGCCAATAAGATAATAACAGAAGTTGTGCAAGGGATTGCGGGCGCACCAACAAAGTGCCTTGCGGCAACTATTGGGGGTGCAAGGGTGGTAAGGATTCGGGTCATCTTCTCCAAATATTCCCCCGTCATCATTGCCAAGCAAGGCCCAGGTTGTCCAATGGCCAAGATCGTACCACTTTATTTGGCAACGATGCCGTGGGATGATGTTGTAGAGCCAATGGGGCGTCTCTTCATTTTGTTGAACAGCCGTTGTCGGGACCTTATAAGGGGCACAACCCATCAGCAGGAAAGCGATTAGAATAATGTACACAATGTGCTTGCAATGTTTTTATTGGAAAATATATAAGCAAGACAAAAAAAAGTAGTAAATTATGAGCATTAAGCCCAAGAAAAAGCTCTGTTGGAATTGCGAAGGCAATGTCGAGGAGAAGCATGAAAACTGCCCCTACTGCGGCGTCAGTATGAATGTTTCTCCGTTGGCAGGAACTAAAACAGCCGACGATCTTTTAGCCCCACCCTACCGCTCAAATAGCTCCAATAAAGACCAGTCGATTCCCAAAGCCCCCTATTCAAATAAAGAAGAACCCCCTGCAGAAGTTGTCTCAGCCCCTGCGACAACGGGAGAGTTTCAATCAGCGGCTGTGAGTTTGACTTTTCTGACGGTGGGAAGCGTTTTTGCGCTTTTTAGCCTTGTTCTGGCACTTTTTTCGGATAAACAAGGCGTGCTCACGCTGCATTGGCATGCTAGTTACTGGTATATCTATCTGCTGATCGCACTGCCCCTGCTCTATCTTGGATGGAGAGGCTCCGCCCGACTTATCCAATCTGAAGACTAAAATTCCAAGACTGATGCATTTTTAGACGCAAAGGCGCAAAGACGCAAAGGTTTCTAAGGTAATTAACCTAAGTACCTAGACTAAATTTTGCGTTCCTCTTTGCGTCTTTGCGCCTTTGCGTCTAAGTAATGCATCAACTTTCCTCCTCATCTTTACCACAGCACTTCTTGTACTTCTTGCCGCTGCCACAAGGGCAAAGGTCATTGCGCCCCACTTTTGGGCCGACGACGACAGGCTGTGGCGGGGCTTCTTCTTGCATCTGTTTGGGGGCAGGATGTCCATTCTGCCCAGGCTGTTGAGCCACCATTGCCTCTAGGTTCGGAACGAGTGAGCGATTTGTTTCCAAGCGCAGCACGGACAAAAGCTGCTCGATAGTTGGCAAGGGGCGTGCCACCATCTCAAAGCGGAAGAGATCTTGCGCAATTTCAGAGCGCAAAGTGCGGCTAAACTCATCAAAGAGCCCAAAGGACTCATGTTTGAATTCCATCAGAGGATCGCGCTGGCCCACTGTGCGCAGGTTGACATCGGTCCTCAAGTGGTCCATGACCAAAAGGTGCTCTTGCCAGAGGTGGTCGATCTTGCGGATCATCAAGTTGCGCACAGCCTCGTGTGTGTGGCGCTTTTCTCCTGGAGGAAATTTGCTATTCTCCCGCGCTAACTTCTCCTTGAAGGCCGTCGTGATCTTGTCGACCGCCATCTGTTCCATCTCGGCGACTTCCATGTAATCATTGTCAAACGCCCCCTCATCAAAGGAGACGGGGAAGTGATGCATCAGCCACTGACGGTAACCTTCTGGCTCCCAGGCGCCCGCTTCGCCGCGGTTCTTCAAAAACTGCTGGGAGGCGGTTCCGACAACGCTTTCGATGAGTTCTGTAGCTAAGGCCTCGACATCTTCGACATGCAGCACTTCATTACGGAAAGCATAGATCTCTTGGCGCTGTTTGTTCATCACGTCATCGTATTCAAGCGTGTGCTTGCGGATCACGTAATTGCGCTGCTCAATCCTCTTTTGGGCCGTCTCGATCGATTTGTTTAAGATGCCGGCTGAAATGGGTTCCCCTTCGGGTGGACGAAAACGCTGCAAGATGGAGGTCATGCGCGGTGATGCAAACAAGCGGAGCAAGGAATCTTCAAACGAAACGAAGAATTTTGCCGACCCAGGGTCCCCTTGGCGCGCTGAACGGCCGCGCAGCTGTCTGTCGATGCGGCGCGATTGGTGCCTTGTCGTCCCGATGACATGCAACCCGCCAAGCTCTGCAACGCCCGGCTCTAGTTTAATATCGGTTCCGCGACCGGCCATATTAGTCGAGATGGTGATGACGCCGCGGCGGCCTGCGTTGGCGACAATTTCTGCTTCTTTGTCGTGTTGCTTGGCGTTTAACACAGTGTGCTCAAACTTATTTTGACGGCAAATGCGCGATAGCTTTTCGGACACTTCAACCGATTCTGTCCCGATTAAGATGGGGCGTCCTTTGCTATGGACTTCGCCGATTTCCTTCATGATCGCGTTGTATTTCTCCCGCTCGGTCATGTAGATTTCGTCGTTGAACTCATTGCGCACGCAGCGACGGTGGGTCGGGATCTCCAGAGCATCCATCTTGTAGATCTGCTTGAATTCATTAGCCTCCGTCATCGCCGTGCCCGTCATCCCCGCCAGCTTGTCATACATGCGGAAATAGTTCTGCAAAGTGATGGTGGCATAGGTTTGCGTTTCTTTTTGGATGGGCAGCCCTTCCTTGGCTTCGATCGCTTGATGTAAGCCATCGGAAAAGCGGCGTCCTGGCTGCGGGCGTCCGGTGTTTTCGTCGATGATCACGACCTTCTGATCTTGGATCATGTAATCGACATCGTTTTCCATCAACAGGTGGGCGCGGAGAAGCTGGCGTAGATTGTGCGCGCGTTCTTTGCGTTTAGCATCCTCTTCTTGCACGGTGAGCTTTGCCTGCATCTTTGCGGCCTCATCGAGGTCTGCCCTAGAATCGATCTTTTGAAATTCGTGGCTAATATCCAACATCACAAAGTCATCTTCTTTGAGGTTGGAGGCCGATTCAGACCAAGCTTGAATGCCTTTATCGGTCAATTCATACTCGCTTGCCCGCTCGTCGACGATCATGTAAAGCTCGGCAAGGGTTTGTATGCGCTCTTCTTTGTTGCCATCGCTATGGAAATAGAGGTCCCAGCTGTCTAACTTGGCGCGAATATCGGGATTTTCTTTTAGGCGCAGTAAGACCTTGTTGACGGGTGTTCCCTTGCTAACCAGCCACAACTTACGGTAAGCCTCATCTTCTTCGGCCTGCTGCTTTTTATCCTTTTTGCCTTCGGTCTCTTCCTTTTCCATCACTTTGCGCGCTTCTGTTGCCAACCGGTTGCAAAGGTCGCGTTGGCGCTTCACGAGTTCAGAAACGCCACTTTTAAGCTCGTCATACATCTGACGGCTGACGGGAGAAGGCCCTGAGATGATGAGGGGCGTGCGCGCCTCGTCGATGAGGATAGAGTCCACCTCGTCGACAATGGCATAGAAAAAGCCGCGCTGCACCTGATCTTCTTTGCGGAAAGCCATGGAGTTGTCGCGTAAGTAGTCGAAGCCAAATTCAGACGCTGTCCCGTACACAACATCGGAGAGGTAGATTTCGCTTCTCTTTTCTTGCGGAACGTCGTTGGTCAAAGAACCCGTGGTAAGCCCCAGCCAGCGCAAAATGGAACCCACCCACTCGCAGTCGCGTTGGGCGAGGTAATCGTTGACGGTGACGAGGTGCACAGGCTTTCCCGTGAGAGCGTTGAGATAGAGCGGCATACCCGCTGTGAGCGTCTTTCCTTCCCCTGTTTGCATTTCCGAGATGCAGCCCTTGTGGAGCGTGATGGCACCGACAATCTGCACATCGAAAGGCACCATATCCCACTTCTGGTTATAGCCAGAAACATGGACATCCATCCCACACATGCGCCTGCAAGCTCCTTTGACGACGGCAAAGGCTTCTGGCAATAAGTCGTCAAGGGTCTCGCCTTTTTTCAGGCGCTCGCGAAATTCACCTGTCTTGGCGCGCAAAGCTTCATCGCTCAAAGACTGGAATTTAGCGTCCCATTCGTTGACTTTGTCGACCAATTTAGAATATTTGCGCAGCTGACGGTCCTGTGCGGTACCAAAGATTTTTTTGAGAAAACCAAACATGATGCTCTTTAAAGGGGTTAATTTGCTATATATATTGTATCTCTAAAGGGGGTTTTGATACAACTGTATTGATCTTTATTGATTCTGTTTCCAAAAGGCGGGGACGAATACGGCAAAAATGGCAAAAAACTCCAAACGGCCCATAATCATCAATAAAGAAGAGAGCACTAGGCTGATGTTGGACATGAAAGCGAAGGAATCGACCGGACCTGCCATCCTAAACGCTAACCCGGTGTTGTTGATCATGCAAGCGACCGCCCCCAAAGCAGTTTCTGGGTCCAATCCATCCAACACGTAAAAGAAAGTCCCAGCCACCGAAACGGCGATGATCATGAGGAAAAAGGTCAACACCAGGATCATAGAACCCTGATCCACCTCGCGCCCATCGACTTTTAAGCGGCGTACGGTATTGGGTCTAAAGAGAGATTCCACCTTAAACTGCACGATGCGAAATAGCATATAAAGGCGCATAATTTTGATACCACCCGCCGTAGAACCTGACATGCCCCCTAGAAACATGATGATCAACATGATCACTTGCACGAGATAGGGCCATCCATCGTAGTTCGTCGTCGAAAAACCCGTCGTGGATATGGCCGAGACGATCTGAAAGGCGCTATCGCGGATGGCGTTTCCAAAATCATAGATCGTCAATTCGCCGATCAAAGCCCTTTCAGGAGTTCCAAGGAGAGCATATGTTCCTAAAGCGACAGCCGCCAAAATGATGCTTCCATACAGAAAGAGCTCTTGTTTGAAAATCTTAAATAACTTGCCTTTCCAGATATGGTAGTAGATGGAAAAATTGATGCTTCCCAGCAACATGGCGAAGATAATCGCCCATAGGGTTCCATCGCTTTGGTAAAAACCGATGCTGTTTTCATGGATGCTAAAACCACCCGTCGAAAGAGCCGCAAAGGTGAGGGTGATAGAATCAAACCAGCTCAATTGGGCATTGGTTAACATGATCAGGGCGAGGATAAGAACAGTTAAAACGAGATAAATCTTCCACAGCTGAATGGCTGTTTCTCGCACCCTTGGCCTAAGGGATTCCTTGATGGGACCTGGTACTTCGGTTTGAAACAACACCTTGCCCCCTGCTCCCAATGCGGGCAGAATGGCTAAGAATAAAACGATAATGCCACCTCCTCCTAGCCATTGAATGAAACTTCTCCAAAACAAAATCGCTTTACTTACCGCCTCAAAGCCACCTGCCACGATGGCACCCGTGTGTGGATCGCGTATGGGGGCTAAAGTCCCATAGTATGAGTAAGTGGTATTGAGGACCCCTGGGATGGTTTTGACGATGGGAACTTCCTTTCCAGAGGCATCAAAATGCTTGGCCTGAAAGGTCGTGGCACCGGTAGTCGTTAAGCCAGAAACAGCCTCAAAGTAGGCCATAAAGGGATTTTTTAGCACGCCACTGAGGTAAAAGGGCAAGGCGCAGAGGACGGGCATGAAAAACCACAAAAACACCACTGTGGCAAGCCCTTCACGCCGATAAACATTGCCTGTGGAGGTGCGCCCAAAATAATAGAAAATGGCGGTGACGATCAGGGAAATAATCAATGTCTCTGCAAAATAAAGAACGGCATGATCCTGGTAAAAGAGAGCCAAAACTATCGGAACTAATAAGACTGCGCAAAAACCCATCAAGATGTAAGCGAGAATTCTACTGATATCGCGATATAGCATGGTTTTAGAAGATTTTTTCCAGTTCTTGCATATGTCTAGGGGTTGTGATCACAATCACAGTATCGCCTGGGGAAATGATGCGGTTGCCATGGGCGATCATGATGCGCCCTCGATTTTGAATCATGGCAATCAAAAAATCCTTGGGCAGCATAGGACCAAGCTCTGAAAGGGGGATGCCCACTACTTTTGAATCGACCGAGACATTGACTTCGATAATTTCTGCCTGATTATCATAAAGCGAAACCAAGGAAGTGACCTTGCCAGAGAGGATTTGCGATAAAATATGATTCGCTGCACTAATCCGTGGAGAGACTGTGTAGTTTAAACCCAACTGTGAAACGAGGGGCATGTAGCTCGTGTTAGAAAGCATCGCCACGATATCCTGACAGCCGGCTTGTTTGGCTAACATGCCGACCATGAGATTGACCTCATCGCATCCTGTGCAAGCCGCTAGCACATCCGTACGCCCGATTTTCTCTGATAACAAAAATGCGTAATCTGTCGGATCGTGATTGATGATGCTGCATTTAGGGAGTTGGTCGGCCAAGAAGCTGCACTGCGCATAGTCTTTTTCGATAATGCGTATGTCCATGTTTCTTTGTTCCAAAAGCTTCGCCAAGTTGAGTCCTGTCAAAGACCCACCCACGATGACGACGGAGTGCACGACTTTTTGCGAAATCCCAAAAAAATGATGCGCCTCCGCAATCACCTCAGTCTCCCCGATAAAGGTGACTTCATCGCCTGGCAAAATGAAATCGCTGCCATGCGGAAAGATCACCTCTTTTTTATTGGGAGAAGTCGAGGCGCGCCGAATCAACCCCACCATCATGCCAGCGGGCAGGTTGAGTTGACTCAAAGGCTGGTCAAATTTGCGCCATTTGGCAGGGACAGTGAAGGTGCGCATCTGCACAGCGCCGTGCGAAAAGTTCTCCACGAAAAGGGAACCCGGGCTCAACATGTACTTCAAGATATCGTCTGCGACCAGCAATTCAGGCCCTAAAAAGTAGTCGACATCAAAAATGCGCGCAAAATCGAGGCGGGTGCGGTTGAGATAGCGATTGTCGCGGACCCGGCAAACCGTGCGTGGATAGCCCAGATGTTTGGCAATGGCGCAAGAAACCAGGTTGGTCTCATCATCATCGGTTAAGGCGATCAACAAATTGGGGGAGAGTTCCATGAGGTCATCCAGCAGCTGCCAATCCGTTCCAGAACCGTGCCGGATGGCGATATCCATATTTAAAGCCGCTGTTTCTAGTGCTTTAGAGTTTTTGTCGATCAGGACGATATTGTGCTGCTCCTTGGAAAGCAAGGCCGCAATGTAACGCCCGATATCTCCAGCACCTACAATTACTATGGTCATCATATTTTTACATGCTAGCCTATCACAATTTTATTGAGTACCTTGAAAAAGTTATTTAGGGTAAATTACACCCTTATGGTTGTGCGCTTACTGATTTGTGCTTTGGCACTCTTTGGATCTATTGAAGCGATATCGCAGACCCTGTGCATCTATGATGATGCAGGCCGCATCGCGTCAAAATATACACCACAAATCGACGAAATACCTCCCGTGCGCTCCTTTTACCGCTATGATGGAAGAGGGCGCATCAAACAGCTGATCACCGATAACGGTCTTGCCGAAAATGTCGACGATTTAAAAGGCGTTACAGAACGCTTTATCACAACGTTTCAGCATCACCCCTATTTTCACGATCAGGATCACCCGACCGAAATCCTCCTCAAGTATATCGATGTCACGACGGGCAAGGAACAACTGATCCTGCACACCTTCAACACCTACGACTCTGAAAAGCGGCTTATCCAGCGCGAGATCATCGATAGCGAAGGGACCTACACCCATATGACTTTTGATGATACCGGCAAACCTTTGACGATCCTGAAATGCCCCAAGCAAGGGGAACAGCAGCGCATGACTTTTGAATATGACTCTACGGGTCGGCTCGTTTCTGTTTCCAAAGAAACCCGCGCTGGCATCACGGAACTGCTCTACGATAACAACGGCTTTCCCATCATTCGCCGCAACACTGATGACCCTTATGCCGATGAGCCCTGGGCTAAAGATGTGGCCGAAAGTATCGAATTCTATTCCGACCTGTTTAGCAGCTTACAAAAGGCTGTGGAAAGGATGGCTTCCTCCCTTTTTGGGCCTTCGACCTTTAGAGAAATTGAAGAAAACCTTGAGAACTATGCTAAAGCCCTCATGGGTCATGATACCTTTGCCATGTCGGGCTTTTACACCTATCCCGAACGGGTGGGCGTTTATGGCAATGGCGAAGTGGACGAAAAGGTGCGCATTACGCTCATCAATGGTATCCTAAATGATCCCAATAACCACATGGAGAATTTGGACCTTTTCTGCAATACCCATGGGGGCGTCAACATCCATTACGTCTTTCGTCCCTATGCAGGTTATTCTAAAGATATCCTCCGCAGCGCTGGCGCCAAGATGGGACATGTTTCACCCCAAGCACGCGATTTAGCCCGCACCTGGAAAGAGCTAATTGCAGAGATGGGGGGTGTGGATGGGGGTGGTTTAATCATCCACTATGCCCACAGCCTGGGTGGAACGGATACTCTTAGAGCCAAAGAACTCATGCATCCAGAAGAATTAAAGATGATTCAGGTTTATACTTTCGCTTCTCCCTCGATGATCCACCCGGGTATTGGGTTTCAAAAGGTAAAGAACTATTTGAGTTATAGGGATGGGGTCCCCCAGGTCTTTGATGCGGGCAACTATTTCTGGGGCCTTGTGGATGGAGACGACCGGGTAGAATACGTGGGAACCATTCGAGGATGGTGGTTCGTCGATCACTTAATAACGAATCCTGCCTACCGCACTATTTTGGAGAAGAAAGGACTCGAATTCCAAGAAACTTATATAAAAAAGAAATTATAAAATGTCTGTTATCTTTGTTACCGGAACCTCTTCCGGCATTGGATTTGAAACCGTTATTGCTTTAGCTGAGAAGGAAAGCAATAAAGTTTACGCGACCTGTAGGACTCCTGAGGAGGCTATAGAGTTGATCCATTTAGCGAAGCAGCATCGCAACATCACTCTTTTGAAATTGGATGTCACTTCTACAAAGGCTGTCGACGCTGTTATAGGGGCCATCTATAAGAAAGAAAAGAGGATCGACGTGGTCATCCACAATGCAGGTGGAGGGGTTTATGGGCCGGCTGAGACGCACACCCCCAAGCAGATGAGGCAGATTTTCGAAACTAATTTTTTCGCTATCGATTACATCAACAAAGTCGTTCTCCCCATTATGCGCCATCAAAAAAGTGGCAAGATCATCAGCCTCTGCAGCATTTCCGGCCTCGTCCCCTCTGCCAATCTTTCAGGGTATTCGGCGAGCAAAGCGGCTTTGGCATTTCTCGCAGCGGGGGATCGCTTTCACCTTGCGCCTCACATCAAAGTTGCCCTAATCGTTCCCGGCCCTGTGGTGACAAAATACGTTGCTAATGCTCAGAATGGAAAACATTTCTTTAGAAAATGCAATCCCTATCCAAGCATGTTACCGAATCGCGCGAAGTGGGAAAACATGATGGAGAAAGGGCAACCGGCCTCAGAAGTTGCCCAAGTGATCCTGAAAGTGATCGAGCACCCAGACCCCGCCTTCATCAATCCCACGAGTCCCGAGGTGGAAGCCCGTCTCAAGACAGTCTACAAGGATCTCGACGCGCTCGTCCCCAAAACAGTCGTCCCCCTCTCCAAACTGTGAACGTCTTTTATTGATATTGCTCCGGCTAAGGGGAAGTGCATTTCAAAATCCGCCGCTTAGAGGTGATAGCTGCCAAATCATTGTCATCCTGACAAAAAAACGCACGAATCCTTGCGATTCTAGCACGTTTTCCTAACATATTCTTGCTTTGTTTGTCATTTTTTTGACCGCGGGAGAATTTTAAAACAGCTCTGCGGAAACCACTGCCCTCGCAGATGCCTACAGAGCTCCGTGTCTCCTCCCCCAAAGGGAGATGAGGGACGAAGTCCCGAGGCGACCGCGGGAGAATTTTAAGACAGCTATACGGAAACCATTGCCCTCACAGATGCCTACAGAGCGCCGTGTCTCCTCCCCCAAAGGGAGATGAGGGACGAAGTCCCGAGGCGACCGCGGGAGAATTTTAAAACAGCTATGCGGAAACCACTGCCTCTCACAGATGCCTACAGAGCGCCGTGTCTCCTCCCCCAAAGGGAGATGAGGGACGAAGTCCCGAGGCGACCGCGGGAGAACTTAAACAGCTATACGGAAACCACTGCCCTCACAGATGCCTACAGAGCTACGTGTCTCCTCCCCCAAAGGGAGATGAGGGACGAAAGGCCCGAGGCGACCGCGGGAGAGTTTAAAACAGCTATGCCGAAACCACCGCCCTCACAGATGCCTACAGAGTGCTGTGTTCCCTCCCCCAAAGGGAGATGAGGGACGAAGTCCCGAGGCGACCGCGGGAGAACTTAAAACAAGATATGGAGATTAGCCACACGCATCAGATCTTGTTTTTCACAACCAAGAGATTACTGAAAATATCCTCTCTGTGCTCTCTGTGGTGAATTACAAAATAATGTGGACTTCATTGTCTGATATTGTCTAAAGATCGTCGTGCTTCCTTCCCCAAAGGGAGAGGAAGGACGAAAGTCCGGGGTAGAGCACCTTTCCCTAGGATCGCAAGATTTTCCATTGACAATTAAGCTTGGGGTTCTGTATTGTCCTCCGAAATCTATTCAAAATAGAGTATGAGTTGAATTTATATCCCATCTATTCTAAAATAAGGAAAAGGAATGGTTTACAAACCTTTAGACGAAAAGACATACCGCAAGTATTTGAAATGGGCAAGCTGGGATTTGGTGAAGGGTAAAATAGACTATAAACTTTTGGATGAAAATGGAACTTATGTTTGCACAATCCAAATCAGTCACTCCAAACGCGGTAAACAAGAAGTTATAGCCCATAGTGTCCAAAAAACTGAGCGAGAATTTAAATTTAAGGGATTATCATGGCCTCCAAAAAAGAAATAAAAGAGCATTTAAAAAAAGCACTGCAAGAGATCGGTAAAATCAAGCCTTGGTTTGACAACGAGGTTGATGCCTGGGTGTTTGAACATGCCGATTATCCCGTCAGCTGTAGCGGAAACTCGGAAAAAGAAGTCATTAAAAAGTTCCCTCGCTACTTAGAAGAGTTCATCGGTGAAAGACTTAAGAATAATGTAAGTCCCTCTGTCGAAAAGAGAACAAAGGGTAAAGGTGGTAAGCGAGAGGGCGCAGGACGACCTATAGATCCATACAAAGAACCGAAAGTTCGCGTTTATCTTCCTTTAGATATCGCTTCTTTGCTTAAAAAGCCTGATATGATCTTTCATCTGCGCGGATTTATGCAGGAGCTGCGGGAACTTCGCTGAAAACAAGCGGTTCTTGCGGTGAATTGCGGGAGCAATTCAATGCGAGGAAGCGAGGAGGGTGAAGAAATTGCCTTTTCCAAACTCCTTTGTGGGGGAGCGGTTTTCGTGGATTTTCTGAAGCAACTCCTCCAGCTTGTCGAGGAGGTTCTTGTCTGCAACTTCTTGCATCCACTCTTGGAGGGGCTCTATTAAGTCGGGAGGGTAAAACTCGCGGCCGTCGAGGAAGGCAAGCTGCACGAGAGCCCTTTGGAGCTGCTTGTCGCGGATTTCTCCATCCAAATAGACCTCCTCCCAATTGTGGTAAGTCCCCAACAAGGTGCCGCTGATATCCCGGAGATTGAGCTGATAGGGAATGTCGATGCGGTCTAGGTCGAGTTGGCTGCAATGCTCCTGAAACAGCTCCGCTTCCTGTAAGGAAAGCACGAGGAAGGTCGAGTGGAGATGGTACATTTCCCTGCTTGGCCTAAACTCCAAGAAGAAATCGACCGGCCTAAACTTCATCGAAAAATCGTAAGGCAGGTTGGAAGCAGAGGTCAAAAAGTTGTGGGAGAGCAAAATTTCGGGCCCGAAGAGGGAGGGAAACTTCAACACTTCCATCCACTCCTCCACCTTGTAGCTGCGCACATTCACAGGTTCTGCAAGTCCAACATAGATCGTCGCGCCAAAGTCGGGCTTCTGGCCACCAGTGAGGCGCGCATTAAGGGTTTTGATCAGGTCTTCTGGTTTCCACAGCTTCTCTAGAGCAGGCTCAGGCTTCTTTTGACCTTCCGTGTTTAAGCGCTTCTCCAAAGCCTTCTCCTCTTGCTTTTGCACCTCCTGCTGGAGGGATTGCAAGGCGCGCGCAGGGATCAAAGGAGGCAATCTTTGGCAAGCATAGTCGATGATTTTTTTTAGCTGGCTTTGGATGAGCGCAGACGACTGATCGAACAGCGTCAAACCCTCCCTACACGTCCTTGCCAAAGATTCAAATAAGACGCGCGGATTTTCCTTGCGCATAGGCTCTAGAAATTGATGAAAGGGATCATCGACTATCTCTTCCACAATAATTTGGTTCCAGGCTTGCCTGAAAGCTGGGGTAGTTATTTCAAGAAAGTTGAGTGTGCGATCTTTGGAAAACCGAAAGGCCGATTCAAGAAGAGGGATCCCAAAGACCTGTTTAATCTCATGCTGAGTAGCCGCAATGAGCTCTAACTCCACCATCTCGGCTTCAATCAAAATCCCCATCAATAAAATCTCATCGCCAGTCAATTCTTGTTTTTCGCAAAGCTCTTTCAGCGCATCTGCCAAATAGTTCAGCAAAAAATACCGCACGTACTGCCCCTGCTCAGCTTGGCGCATGCGCATCACGGCTTGCAGAATTTGGAAAAAGGCAGAAAAGCTGTCCACCGTCGTCACTGCCCCTGCAAAGGCCGAATGGGGAATATTAGCGCCAAAGGCATGCAACTGATCGTATAAAGTTAAGCGCCCCCCCTCCTTGATCTCATGGGGATTCCACATTTCGGCACTCTTTTTTCCCTTTTTCAACATCACAGCATTTTGCTTTTCATCATCAAAGAGTAGAACCCCTTTCAAATACTGGAGCTTCGCTTGTAGAGCCTTAGCTGCCTCCAGATTGCTCATGCCTTTAAATAGAGCACCATTATCGATGATGGCCTGGAGGGACCTTTCATTGGAGACGCAAAAGGCTATTTCTTCTAAGATTTCTTCGCTTGTCCTACCGTTGAGGCTTGTGACGCGCTGATTCACCGGTCGCCGCATGGCTGCAATGATCGCCTGCATCCCCTCTTCATCGATATAGGTATGCTCATGGAAATTTTTGGAGAGGGTCTCCTTGTTGTACAGCGTCCCTGAAAGCCCTATGACTTTTGCATCTTTAAACAAAAAGTCAGTGACCTGCAGGGCATTGCTGTGGAGGCGTTCTTTGTGCACTTTTACTGTTGGAAACACAAGCACATCCAAGAAATCCATGATGAGATAAGGGTGTTTGAAAAATTCCTGAAACACTTTCGCGAAAATTTTAGCGTCATTTAAATTCAGCTCGAAAATGCTAGGATCTCCTCTAAACACCTCGCGAAGAATGCGCTGCACTCTTGACTCTTCACCGCCTTTCAATCCAAGACTTTTCTCCTTCGCTCGCTCGGCTTTGAGATTACTGACCCATTCTTTAAATTGAATTTCATCCAACCCCGTTTTGAGGTACATCTGGATAGTCAAATTTATCATAATAAAATAATGGCCAAACTCAGAACCCTCGGTGGGGTTATCCTTGCCTTCGTAAGGAATGGCGTAATAAAGGGAACGATTTTTCTTCGATCTTCCAAAGTTTACATTCCACTCCTTCCCTAAGGCATGGGGGACGAACTGTTCAAGCTGCTCATGGGCCACGACGATTTGGGTAGCCAATGTAGGAGACTCTTGGTGCAATTCCCTAAGCCATGTCACATCTTCCGATTTCCCTTTTAGATAGTTCTCCAGCTTTGTACACGCTTCATCATCACCCATAGGACAAAATTGAACGAGTTGTTGGATGACAAACTCTTTCATCTCTTCCCAACGTTGCCTGTCTTCTTGGCTTAACCGAATGTTGAAGGGATGCGAAAAATCAAAACCTGCCTTGAGGAGATTCCTGTAGATCATGATGGAAACATTCCAACGGTCAGACGTGAGAGGAATGCCTTTGCCAATGGTAAAATTCAGTTCGAATAAACTCTTTAGCAAATGGTGGATCTCATCCCCCACCATCACGCTGGTCTGCAACATCTCAATCAACTGCATAATGAGATTTAGGGCAGGGGCGTACGCATTTAAGCTTCCTCCTCGCGTGAGGCCCGTGATGCACTCGCAACCCTTTAACAACAAAGCTTGAAGGCTTTCGCGCGTGGTTAAAATAAGCCCTTTTTCCTCTTTTGATTCGGTAAATTCATTGAGGATACTTGGAGACAGCGCGCTGCTGCGATCAAAGTGAAAGCGATAGATGCGCTTTCCATAAATTCGGCAAAATTGGGACAAATCGAGATAGACCTGTTCCAGATGTGCGGCAGCGACCACTAAAAAGACCGGTTTGGTGCCATCCGCCAGCATAAAAGCAAAGCTTGGCAATAACACCACTGTTTTGCCCTGCCCCATGGGAACTTGAAAGAGAGAGCGCTTCACAGCTGGGTCCAAGGCCGTTTTTAAGAGTTCTACCTGTTTCTTGCGGTATTGGATCTGATTCAAATATTCAAAGGCTAATAGATGCGGTTCTTGATAGGGATCATAGCCTCGATCGAGCGTTAGGGCCTCTTGCACTTTTTGAATCAAAATCGCCTCCTCACCGCTTGCAAGCAGCTGATGGAGGGGGTGAAGGGCTCGTTCGATCTGCTGCATCTCGCATTTCAGCAGCAGATAGTGAATTAAACCGAATTTCAAATCGCTTAAAACTTCAGGCTTCAAAAAGGGCGTCTTTAAGCCCTCAAAGAGAGGGTCGCGCTGCACAAAACACATCACCATCTGTTCTAAGTTAATTCTTTCTTTTTTTTGATTTAAGACCTTCACTTCATGCCAGAGCATACTCTGCAACTGGGCGATCGTGAGAGTGCCGTCTTGATCCAGAGGGGTGGCATTGACGCGGTCTACTAATTCCTTCTCGAGGATTTGGGTGATCTGATTTAACTCCTGTATTCGCTCGATAAGCCTTTGCTTTAAACCCTCGAGCTCCCCAAAGTCGCCTACCCTAAAGAGCTCTCTCTTGTGGGTCATCGCTGTGCCATCGAAATACTGGCTATAGAGTTCATAAGCCTTAGGAGACTGTTCGATCATTTCCAGCAAGGGAAAACGGCGCTTAAGCCTCAATGTGGGCATTGGCGAAGAGGGCGGCTCCTCTACTGGAATGAAATAGGCGTTAAATAATGCTGATAAAGAAAGCAGAGGAACCTCACAGACCATCTCGGCCTTTTGTTCCTTCTTCTTGCCAGAAACGATCATGCGGGGCAAAAGAGGAAGGGTACTCGGTGACAAAGTGGTGCGAGGCATTAGAGGCGAAGGGTTAGCATTGAACTGAAGATTTAAACTCTTGAACACTTCCAACGCTTTAGGACTGACTTTTTGGTAATATTCACGCAAAAGCTCCCAGACATTGGAAATGTTGATCTCGGTGATTCCTTTTGTTTTCAGGATTTCGCGCATGGGTTGTGGATAGTGCGAAAGCATCATCAAGGCATCGTGGTTGCACCTTAAAAATTTATTGCGATTGATCAAGAGGATCGCATAAAACCAATTACTTCTTTCAAAGTCTTCTGAAACAAAAGCATCGACAAATTGATCGAGGTTTTTGCTTTCGAAATAGACATAATCTTCTTTATTTTTCGCAGAAAAACTTAAAAGATAGAGCTGCATCGAAAAATTAAGACGATTGCCATTATCTCTCTCAATAGACGTCTTTTCATGAGGTTCTGTGGGATAATAGGGGGGCCTTTCTTTTTTCACGACCTGTTTAAACTGGGTGGGCTTCTGTGTCAGCACGAGCTCGCGCTGCTTTAATCTCAGTTGCTCGTCCTCTGAAAGGCGGGAATATTTGCACTTATGAAATTCCAATTCTTGCGCCTTGGTGAGACGCATTTCTTGCGGAAGATAAGGATGTGCATTTAAGTAGTGCGTGTAAGGGGTGGAATTAAATTCTGAAAAATTGGTGCACAGCAACCATTGGGCATAACTGCTGAGTGCATGGCCTTCTGGCGTTGGTAGATCAGGGTAGGAGGCTAAAAGTTCAGCCTCAGTTTTTGTGTAAAGCCGGTCTTTCCAGCAGCCTTTTAAGCAACGCGAGGCAGCCGCATAGTTCGCATCGCACCCATAGAGCCTGGCTAAATAGATTTGGGCTTCCAGATTATCTGCCAGGCAGATGCCGCGGCCTTCATCGATTTCAAAGAGATAAGTCCCATTTTCCAATTCCTTTGAAAATTCGGCTTTAACAGAGTGGTGGAGGGGCTCTTCCTTGTTTTCAGACTTGGATGTTTTCAGTTGCATGCCTTTAGGAACTAAGGCGAAAGTTTTGCCGTTGCTTTCAAGGACTAAATAGTGGTCAAAATTTACAAAAGGCTTCTGATAGCCTTCCGTAAGCAAGCGCATCCCATTGAGTTGATCGCAGCAATACTCCCCATTAATAACGTGAAAGCTCTTTTGCAAACGGATCAGTTCAACGGAAGTGATCTCCAAGGATACAGGATCAGCCCAAAGTAATACCCAACGCGGGCCTTCGATCTTTAAAAAATGCTTAGCAAAGGAAAGATTTTCAGGAAGAGAGGAAGAGTCAAAAGAAACCAATAGGTGATCATCAGCTTCTCTTTTCACCTGGAAAGAAGTGAAGTTAGAATGGACTTCGATTGTTTTAGCACTTTTGCGCTTTCTGGTCACTAGATCAACCGCTTCTGGCGTATGCTGAAACACGACGCGATACAAGGTCTCCCCTAACTTGTTCTGGAAAAGAATAGTGGTTAACTTATCCCTGCGCAAGATCCAGCGATACACATTATTCATTTGCGCCGGGTTATAAGTCATATCGCTATAAGTCACCCATTCTTCACCGATGCGCTTTTCAAGTCGCTGAAGCAAGTCGTAGTCCCCAGGTCGGCCCACCGTTATCCTGAGTCCTTTTTCTTCATTGTGATAAACGTTGTCTTTACAAATGAAGTAATCAGCAGAGGTGATATTGAATAGAGTCGTAATCAAGTGGCTGTTTTGGATTCTCCAGGATAACGCAGTCACTTGTTGCTGGTTGTGCAACAGATGACCGGTCGCGAGATTGATCTCATAGATCCCATTTTTAAAGCAGGGATATGGCCCCTTCCAATTGGTTTCCAGACTTGCCGCAGGCTCGAAATAATGCACTAATGCATTTAAGACATTGTCGCGATCGATCGCACGCAGAAGACAAGCGCGAATTTTCGACTCTTGACTACTAAAGAAATGGCGCGCCTTTAAGTAGGAATCGATGTGATTAGAGCTTGCTAACTGCACCCAGGCTCTCAAGAGAAAGTAGAGCTCTTCTGCTTTCAGTTCTCCTTGTAAAGAGTACCATTGGATTAATCGGAAGTCGATTGTGCCGCGCAGCAAATTCTGGGGGTCGTTTTTGAACTGTTCATGGAGATACTGGAGCGTATTTTTTGCTTCCTCAAAAGGCAGAAACTCTCCTCGTTTGAATGTCTCTAAAGAAAATCCAAGCTCGAGGCAATCTAGAGTCACTGCGATTTTGACCGGGTCCCTAAAGTAGACAAGCGCCATCTTTTGGAATAGCTCTTTAACCATTTGCAGCACCATAGGATTGGCTTTGACAGCTTTCTGCAGTTGATCCTGTTCTAATAAATTAAAAGATAAAAATTGGCGATGATACGCATGATCAAGCAAAAGGATATTGTCCAGATAGTATCTTAGGCAAAGTAGTAGGCGATTTTGACGCGTAGATCGGATATCGATCCAACGCGACAACTCTTCTTGGGTGATTGCTGCGAGGGGTTTAAGCTTTTTCAAATGCGCTAGCAAGGATTTTTCTAAACGCTCTGGAGGATCGTCGCTGGCTAAATGATAAAGACCTTCATTTTGGTTGAACCCACCAAATAGGGCTGTCATCAACTCATGCGATTCTTTGAGAGGGAATTCTTGTATCGCCATATGCTCAAAGAACTTTTCAATCGACTTATTTGGATTGGACCAGGGAGGAACTCGCCAAGCATCACTCGTTACGGTCACCACATTTTCAGAGGGGTCCTTCACTTCAAAATGAAAATTATAGCCGTATGAAGTAGAAAGGCTATAATCCTCTTTCTTCAGTTTTTCCTTAATTTTCCAGCCGGTCTTACCGCCATGGATGGCGAGTTGGAGCGTGTAATAGAATTCGCGCATAGCGAAATAGATGGAAGGAATGGGGCATGTCGGTCCGGGGCCCTTCTGAATAAACAAATGGGCCATTAAGGAAACACGGTTAGCTGCGACTCCTGCTTTTCGAAGTTTCTCAACAAGATGTGGGGTCCGTTCTAACAGCTGATGAATGAGATCAAAGTCTGCTATGCTTTCTTGAGAATCTTGGGTGATTTCAAACCCCCATTTTTCAGCCTCAGGATAGCAAAATAGCTTTAAATCCTTCTCTGCATTGCGGTTGATAAAATATTGCTCCAGCTGATTTAAGCGCTCCTGTTGGCGAAAATCGGGGATCGCCCAAGCGTAAGGATGAGGGGGTTCGCGATCGAGTTGAGTCTTGAATAGAAGCCAGGCTCTAGGTAGGGCGATGCCATATTGACGGACAGAAACTCCCTGCTGATCCATCAACCTGATAAAGGCCCAATCCAACATCGCGTAAAAGTGATAGAGATGCATCCGCATTTCGTAGTGTCTATTTTCCACATATCCATAGTTGTTAGATTCCTCCTTATTCGACGCCTCCATAATTGCGATGAAGAGACAAGCTAAGCGATTGATTTCAGAAAACAAGCTATTGAGATCCGTTTCAGCAAGGCGATTCCAAAAGGGGCTATCCTCAGAAGGAACAGGAAGTTGAAATAGAGACGTCCGCATTTTTGACAAAGCTGCGTAGAGATTATGCAGAGCCTTGCTTTCTAGTATGTCTGCCCATTGCTTGATAGCAAGGCAAAGCGCTTCAGGATGGGTCAGGTCGGGCACTTGGTAGAAATCCACTTTCGCTTTAGCCATGCGTCTTGGCTTTTTTTCCGTTGATGAATTAAAAAGCCTCTCTGCCAACTCAGCATCATTTGTAAATGTTAAAGCTTCCCTTTCCACGCGCTGGGTTGTTAATGCGACAGGCGTCTGTTTAACCGCCAGATTCACTTGATGCCCTTGGAGCCACTGCGTGATATGCTTGATAAGAGTATAGGCAAGGATGTAGTCGTTCGAATCGATGCAGATAGCCTCCATCCTTTTCGCAATCGAGGCGATGGCGCGCACAATGACACGCTGCATAGAAAAGGTCGGTCTTTCCTTCAGGGTCACAAAAAACTGAGCTAAAGACCAAAATTTGATTTGGAAGATCAGCTGTTTAGCAACTCCTCGACCGCAGCCTAGTTTCAGAAAGGCGAGAAACGCTTGCCAGGAACAGACACCTGAGGCTTGCCCCAAAATAAGTAAATCGCGCTGTTCAACAGTCAAAATAGGCTCACAATGCTTCCCCCGCAACATTAATTGGATAAAGGCATAGAGATCCTCAATTGATTTGTAGGGAACGTCATTTTCCCTGATAGTCAGCTCGATTAGTATCCTCCACAAAGCTATGGACTTCAAATTCAAAGGGGAGATCTCTTTAATTTCAAAAACGGGATAGTAGTAGTAGCGCTCTTCGATGATCACTTTGGGATGAAATTCGTCTAGTCCTTTACCGGTGTTGTAGATCACAAAACTACTTTTGCGAATTTCATAGAGCATAAAATGACCAGGCGCCCCTCCTTGCATCCCTCCAGGAATGAGAAGGAAATCCTCTTCGCCAAGCTGGGCTATCTTCGCGCTAATTTCTTTGGCTAGTTTTAGCTGCTGAGCAGGCCTGCCGCGCGTCTCCGCCATTCTCATCTGTAAGTCATAGCAAGAACTAATGGCCCCATACATTGGGTGAGCAGGCGCTAGCTGCTCTAAGATCTTTTTGAGATAGGATGCGGTTTTTGTGGGAGAGATGCCTTCTAAAGGAGAATCATTGAGAATCTGGTTGCCCTGAATAATCGCAAATAAATTAAAGTCCATCGGGGCATTTGAGTTTAGCTGACGAGCTTTTGTAAGCAGCTCTTCCCATAAAGCATCGAGATAAGCCTGTCGATCGCCTGCGGTCTTCATCCCTGCGAGCAATTGTTCAAGATCCTCTAAAGTCGGCTCTTCAGTTGAAGTAGGGGGTTGTTGCTGAGTAATCAGCTGCAAGCGTACGCGATCTAATGGGGAAATCGGTTCTACATTCACAGCGCGTACCTTTGCAACAGCGTAAAGAAGTTGCCTTTGCCAAATTCGGCTTTGGGGGCTCTATTTTCATGCATCTTAAATAACAGTTCTGCCATCGCTGTGTGGCCTCCACGCGCGACAACCTCATCCATCCATTGCTTTAAGGGCTGTTCGAGATGGGCGGGATAAAATTCGCGCCCATCTAAATAGGCTATCTGCACGAGAGCTCTTTTCAACTTTTCCTCGCACTCCACGCTGTCTTCGAAAAGGTCAGGTGCATAGGCATAAGTGCTTTGGCGTGCCCCATGGATATCGCGTAGGTGGAGCTGGTAGGAAATCGGGACGGTGACAGCGGCTGGTAGGGGCTTTTGACAGAACTGCTTAAAGGCATTGGCTTCCTCAATCGACAAGGCGAGATAGGTCGCTTCGATACCTTCCACATGTGCGCTCGGCCTAAACTCTAAAAAGAAATCAATCGGCTTAAACTTCATGGAAAAGTCGTAGGGCAAGTTGGAAGCCGATGTGAGAGCATTGTGTGTGAAGAAAATCGTCGCATCAAAAAGCGAAGGATAGCCCAAAGCGTTCATCCACTCGTCCACTTGGTAACTGCGCAAGTTAGCAGGATCTGGGATGGATTCGAGTAGGGTTGCACAAAAGTCGGGAGATGCGCCCCTCGCTAGACGGTGATTGAGATTATTGACTAGATGGAGAGGATGCCAGCGCTGTTCCACCTCTGGAAGTGGATTGTTGGAGGGGTCAGTCTGATTTTTTTGTTCGACGAATTTCTCTTCCTGCTTTTGAACTTCCTTCTCAAGGGTCTGTAAAGGCGAAGGGATGAGCTTTGGCAACTTTTTACAAGCAAAGGAAATCTCCTCGTCCATCCTTTTCATGACCTCTGCATCAAACAGATCAAGCCCTGCCGTGTAGTTGTGGGCAAGTTCCTTAAAGACGGATTCCGGCGGGACCAGCTGCGTTTGCTTCAAATACAAATGGAAAAGGGATTCATCTGCCTTATCTACGATGATTTGATTCCAGGCCTTGCCAAAGTTAAGGCTTTGTAAAAGAGCGACATTGAGTAAACGCTCTTGCGTAAACTGAAAAACCCCTGCAAAGAGCTCTTTGCAAAGCACGTGTTTCACCTTATGCTGTGTAGCAGCGATCAACTCCTTTTCAAATAACTCCGCCTCATTCCATATCCCCATCAACAAGATCTCAAATCCCGTCAGCAACTCTTTCTCACACAATTTTACCAAGGCATCGGCTAAATAATTTAACAAGAAAAAGCGCACATATTGGCCTTGTTCTGCCTGTCGCATCCGCATGACCGCTTGTAAGATCTGGTAAAAAGCAGTCTGCTTGTCGACAGTCGTCGCTGCGCCCGCTGTGGCTAATTGCGGGATATCGGCACCAAACGAGCGCAAATGATCGTAGAGGCTTAAGCGATCCCCCTCTTTGATCTCATGGGGATTCCAACTTTCGGTTTTGCTTTTGCCTTGCTTGAGAAAGACAGTACTCTGTTTTTCGTCATCAAATAGTACAACTCCTTTAAAGTGTTGTAGCTTGGCTTGAAGCTGCTTGGCGGCTTCTAAATTGCTCTTCCCCTTTAATAAAGCCCCTCCATCAATCAAGGCCCGTAGTGAAGGCTCTGTAGCAAACTGGGCGGCCATCTCCTCTAAGATCTCTCCTGTCGATTCCCCTGCAAGGGCAGTGACGCGTTGATTCTTGGGCCTAAGAAGAGCACGAATGATGGACTTTTTGCCCTCTTCGTCGACATGGGCGTTTTGGATAAAGCCCTGGGGGAGGGTTTCAGCATTATAAATCGTACCCGAAAGTGCGATGACCTTGCCTTTAGCAAAAAGATAGTCTCCTAAATGCTGTGCATTGCTGTTGATGCTCTCTCGATGGGTTTTTACGGTAGGGAAAACAGTCGTGTTTAAATAGTCCATCACAATGACAGGGTGGCGTCCATAGGTGTCACACACCCTGGCGAGAATCGCTGCATCCTTTAAATTAGCTTCATAGAGGCTTAAATCCCCCTCAAAGGCCTCTTCGATCTTATGGATGCGCGATTGCTGGTTTTTTAACCCTAGGCTGAGTTCTCGCGCGCGCTGGTTCTTCACGCTAATCAACCAGTCTTTGAATTGGGTAGCATCCAATCCGTTCCTTAGATAGGTCTGGATCGTATAGTTGATCATGATCAGAGTGTTGCTATACTCGGATCCCTCGCTCGGGTTATCCTTGCCCTCGTAGGGGATCGCGTACAGAATGGCGGGATTTTTTGAGCGCCCAAAGTGGACGTTCCACTCATGGGCCATCGTATGGGGGATAAAATTATTCAACTGCTCCTTGGCGATGACGATGTCGGTGGCTAAGTTAGGATGATGCGTATACAGGTCTAGAAGAGGTCTTAGATCGACATCGCGACCCAAAAGATAGTCTCTGAGATATTCTAGGATAGGATCGCCTTCTCTAAAATGGACGCCATAAGCTGCCACGATGGAACCTGCTAGAATCCCCTTCATTTTCTCCCATTGCTGCTTTTCATCTGGATTGAGCGCGATGTTGAACGGTTTGGACACATCCATGCCTGCCTTTGCCATCTGCATAAAGAGGAAAAGGGTGATATTCCACCGTTCAGGAGGGAGTGATTGCCCCTTGCCGAAGGTAAAGTTCATCTCAAAGAGACTTTTCATGAGGTGATGGATCTCATCTCCAATCATCACGCTTTCTTGAAGGATTTCAATCACCCTGACAAGGCTATGCAGAGTCTGCAGATGCTCTTCGGAGTTTTCATTGCGCGTGATCCTTGTGACGCAATCACAAGCCTTTAAAAGAAGGGATTGCAAGCTTTCTCGCGTGCAAAGGACAAAACCCTTTTCAAGGCGGGTTTTGATCAATTCCTCAATCATTTTGTCCATGGCTTTTGGCGCCACATCGCTAGAGCGGTCAAAGTTAAAGCGGTAAATTCTCTTCCTGTGACTGCGGCAAAATTGGGAGAGATCGAGGAAAACTTGTTCGACGTGCGCTTGTGGCACAACAACAAACACGATTTGCGTCCCATCGGCTAACATCAAGGCAAAGCTCGGCAAGATCATTTTTGTCTTGCCCTGACCCATGGGCAATTCAAACAGGGCGTGGGTGGCACTTGGATCTAAGGCCTGCAAGATGAGCTGCACTTGCTTCTCGCGATACATCATCTGGCTCAAAAATTCAAAAGCCAGCAAATGCGGTTCTAGCAAGGGATCAAAGTGGCGAATGGAAGCTAGTGTTTCTTCTACCTTCTTGGCTAGGGCAAACTCCGTTTCCACCCCTTCATCATTGTTTGGAAGAGGGTAATGGCTTAACAGGGTTTCTAAAGCGCTTAAGGATCTTTCGATTTGTTGTATTTCGCATCTTAACTTCAAGAAAGAAACTAAGGCTGCCTTCAACTGCCCTTTTTCACCAGCAGTGAGAAAGGGGTTAGACAGTCCCGCAAAGTCAATGTCTCGTTGCAAGAGGCACATCACCAATTCTTCCAGCGTCACTTTGTGGTCGCGTTGACTAAAAATGCTTGTGCGATGCTTTAAGGCCTCTTTAAGTTGATCGACTGTCAATGTTCCATCGCGGTCTAAAGGAGTAGCATTTGCCTGGGTTAAAAGATAACGCTCGCTTGCTTGCGCTAGGCCGTAGAGCCCTTTGGCGCGATCGGTCAGCCGCTGCTTGAGAGTTCCAAGCTCCTTGAGGTCTTTAGGGCGATATTGGGTGGAGGCTACCGGTTCAGCGGATCCATTGGTCAAATATTTTGTATATAGCTCATTTGCCTTGGGTGATTGCGAGATCAGTTTCATCAGCGGAGAACTGGTAGGGGTGGTCACGCGCGTTTCATTATGCCAAATTGTCACAGGGACAAAGTAGGCCTGAAATAAGCTCTTCAGGGTTTCGGGATAAAGTTCGACAAACATTTTAGAGCTTCTTGAGTTTGTCTTTGCAACAGAAACCGCTGTTGAGGCAATTAAGGGAACCTGCCGAGCCGGTAAGGGAGAAGACAACTCATTCAAGGGAATCCAACGCTCAACTCCCCTAAACTTTTTAAATTCCTCTTGAAAGGCCTTTTTAAATTCTTCACCGAGAAAGTTGTTATATACCTCTAAGAGGTGAGAAGTGACCGGACCCTCTAAAAGATCGCGCAGGGGTTGCGGATTTTTCCATAGCGCCACAAGAACAGCGAACAGAAATGGATCGCGGAAGAGCTTTTGATTCATCAGCAGAACGGCAAACATCCAATCGCGCCTGGTCCGTTCATCCGAAAGAAATGCTTGAACGAAGGCAACTACCTGGTTGTCGATGGTTTGGGCTAAAACGTTTAAGGTGTTATCTTTTTTAATTGGCTTAACTTGATAGGTACTCATTCCAAAATCAAGCGGAGGATCTGGATGCAATTGAAGCTTCCAGTCTTGCTTCGGAAAGGTAAGGGGGCTCTGATTGGTTTGCAGGGGGAATAAAGGAACCATGGCGGGTGCTCTGCCTTGCAAGGCCAAGGCATGCATCTCAAAAATTTCTTTGGTATAAGAGTCGGGGTAGATGTACTTCCTCGACTCTTGCGTTAAGTCCTGCTCTTGAGCAATCGTCAGGCGCATTTCGTCGGGAATATAGGGAAGCGCTTGGATATAACGCCTAAAGTGGTTCATCCCTATGCGTTCACCACTTTGGATGCAGAGCCAATCGATGTAAAGTAGAAGCGCGATGCTCTCTGGCGTATGGTGTTCGGGAAATGCTTTCAGCAGCGCTATTTCCTTTTCTGAATAGGGCTCATTTTTAAAACACCCTTTCAAGCACTCTAAGGATTTTCTGAAATTTCCATCGGCTGCGTATAGCTTCGCTAAGTAAATTTGCGCTTCAAGACTCGTTGCCAAGCACTCTTTTCTCACCTCATCGATCTCAAACAAAAAGGAATCAGGTTGTTCTTCATCAAAATAGCCTCTCACTTCTATTGGTCGGACGAGAGGATTAGCCCCCTCAGGATCCCTTAGGGTGAGTCTTCTTTTGGCGATGAACAGGTAAATCTTGCCCTCGCGGCTTTCTAGAGCAAGGTAGTGATTGAAATGGGCAAAGGGGCGGAAAAACCCCGCGGTAATCACGCGCATCCCTTTTAATTGGTCGCAAATAATCTGGTCACCGACTATGCGAAAACTGATTTTCAATTTAAGCAGTTCGATGGAAGAGACGCGTTTTGTGGTAGGGTTCATCCACACGTTGAGCGAATTTAAATTTTCGACCTTTAAAAAGGATTCAACGAAGGGAGGCATGTGGTTCAACAACACGTGACCATCGGATACGCGAATGACGCGAAAAGACTCGTAGAGCCCATTGAAAATGCCATTCTTGCGTTTGGCGCGTTTCTCATTCATCAATTTCACAGTTCTTGACGAAGCCCCAAATTCGACTCTATAGAGCGTCTCACCGGACTTGGTTTGAAAAAGAATGACAATTTCTTCCCCTTGCCGTTGAATCCACGCGTAGATTTTTTCAGCCTGCATGGGATTAAATTTGTCCAAAAAGGAGAGCCACTCTTCATTGACTTTTTTTTCGAGGAAGAATTCGTTATTTTCGGTTATTGTAAACCTTAACCCTTTAACATCAGATACATACACTTTGTTGCTGTAAACGAAATGGTCCTCAACAGTGAGCTTAAACAGCTTTTTCACGACGGCCCAATTGAGGATTCCCGGAGGAAGAGCCATCACCTTCTGCTTGTTTTGCAGCAAATAGCCTTTGACCAGGTTGATTTCTAGATCCCCACTTTTAAAGAGGGGGTAACTCCCCTTCCACTTTTGCTTGGTGAGCGTGGAATCTTGCAGGTGGGCAAGTTCATTTAGCAGGTCATCGCGCTCTTTAGATTGATTGAGATAACTGCTAATGACCCCTTCCAACTGGTAATAGTACTTGCGGCTTTCGTTGAAGGTCTCTTTGGACTGTTCAGAGCTAGCTAATCGCATCCAAGCTCTTAAAATAAGCAAAAGATCTTGCGGGGTAAGATGCGTTTGCAAGGTCAACCACTGCATGATTTTTAAATCGATTTGGGGCTGCTGAGGCAAGCAGGCGCGTAGGTGGAGCAGAGTCTCCATTACTTCGCGGTAGGGAATAAAGGTCTCGGGAGGAATCCCATAGGACGTCAGCGACAAGGTTTCTAAAGAAAAGAGACAATCCAATAAACTCAAAGTAATTTCGACTTTTTCAGGATCTTTGAAAAAGATAACCGCCGCGCGCTGGATAAAATCCTTTAGAATTTGCAATACCAGGAAATTTTCGCGAATGGTTTCGGTCAACTGCCCTTCTTCTAATAAGTTGTAAGCCAAGAAATGGCGCTGTTCGCTTTTTTCTAAAGCCAAGATATTGTCTTGATAATAGCGCAGGCAAAGCACCAGGCGGTTTTGTTTTCCGACGCGGATGTCGATCCAGCGCGCCAATTCCTCAGAAGTGATTGATTCGTCTTTATTTAGAAGTTTTAGCTGCTCTCCCAGCCGCACTTTAACCTCTTCAGGAAGGCCGTTAGCAATGTAGAGACCGGCATTTTGAGAGATATTGCCCAAAGTCGCTAAGAGAAATTCTTGCGATCGCCAGCAGGGGTGACTTTCCCGAGCTTTATTTTTAATGAAATCGATAAATCTCTCGTCCTTCCAATCAGAAGGGGTTTCAGACCGGTACGCATCGCTTTCCACGGTAAGATTATTGCCGCTGCTATCCGCATAAATATTCTTGAATTCCAATTTGGGTGTAGGAAGATGAACACCAGATCCCCAATCCAAGATACACTGTAGGGTATAAAATACACCGCGCATGACAAAATATTCCTCGGGCAAGGGACACTCTGGGCTAGGCGCACTTCTAGCAAACATGCTGGCCATTACAAGGGCGCGAGAGGATCGAAAGTCTTGTCCCAACAAGGAGGGATCTAAGAGCAACAGGGTGTGAATCATGTGGAAGTCTGCGATCCGATCATGGGTATTTTGCGAAACAGGGATGCTCCATTTAGGATTGGGAGGATAGGAGAACAAGCGCAAACTTTTGCCCTCATTGCGCTGTGTGAAATATTCCTCCATCTGACTCCAACGCACCTGGTGGCGAAAGTCTGAAAGAGCGAACGCGTAGGGATTTTTAAAAAAGAACCACTCTTTTGGCAGTGCCAATCCATATTGACGAATCGGTGTGGGGGAATTATCGCTCATTCTCATAAAGAGCCAGTCGAGAATGGCATAAAAATGAAAAAGGGAGGTGGCCATCTCCATGTAGGGGATTTTTAGTTTCCACGACCACAAAGGATCGATGTAAATAATCAGCAGTTTATTAAATTCTCTGAAAAGGGGCTGGAGATCACTTGAAGGGATCTTTGACCAATAAACATTGTTGTCGGAAGGGACGGGAATGCTATTTAGAAGCTCGTGAATTTTGCAAATGGCTTTATATTTTTCGGTATATTCGAGCTCCTGTAAGATAAGGACCCATTGCCTGAGGTCAACGTAGAGTGTTTCTCCTTTAGGTAAGGGGGGAAATATAAAGACATTGGGCTTATCTTTTTGATCGTTCTTTTTTCTTTTGGTTAGGGCTCGGCCCATGCGGGTGGCGAGATCGCCTGAAAAGAATTTCGCATCTTCTATTTTGGCATTTTGGGGCTGCAGAGGCACCCTGGGATCTTTAAAGGGCGTGGAAATATTCTTTAAATCGGTTAACCAAGCGCTTAAGTGGGTGAGTAGGGCGTGAGCACGAATGACATCGTCGGAATCGCGACAGACGGCCTCGAGACGTTTGGCTATGGAGGCGAGCGCGCGATGAAAGACGATTTGTAGCGAAGGTGAGGGGGTTCCCTCGAGGCTCGCGTAAGCTTGCGCGCACGACCAGAATTTGAGTTGGAAGATGATCTGATCGGCATAATCGCTTCCACATTGAATTTTCAGATAGGCTAAAAGCACTTGCCAAGAGCAGATGCCAGAAGTTTGGGGCAGTACGAGAAGGGGCCGATGCTCGCTTGTCAGCAAGAGTTTGGGATGCTCACCTGGCAACATCATCTGAGCGAGAAGATAAATCTCTTCCGTCTTCTTATAGAACGTCACATTGGGGCGTACGGTGAGTTCCACCAGCATGCGCCAAAAGGGAACGGACTGCAAAGCGTCGGGCGCGATCCCTGTGATTCCAAAAACGGGATAGTAATAGATTCTATCGCCAATCAAGATTTTGTCGTGTTGATCGAGTCCATCGCCTGTGTTGTAGATGCGAAAACTGGTACGAGTAACTTCATAGAGCAGAAAATGGCCGGGCGACCCCCCTAGCATGCCTCCTGGAAGGAGCAGGACTTCGTTAGGGGAAAGCTGGGCAATCCTTGCGCTGATTTCGCTGGCGAGAGCTGTTTGTAGGATAGGGGTCAGTGCCATGGAAATCTTTTTTTGCCACTCGAAACAACCTTCAAACAGGTGAATGAGCGGATTGGCAGGATCTAAAAACTGCAGCATTTCGACGAGATATCTTATCGTCGCAATGGGTGAATGGCCCTCATAGGGAGAATGTGCAATGACTTGGTTGCCCTGAATGATGGCAAATAGCTTTTCATTCATGGGGGCTTTGAGATTAAGCCCTCTTGCCGTGGCCAAAATCTCTTGCCACAGCTGATCAAAACAACCCTCCCGCTGCTGAGCCGTTTCCATCTGCGCCATCTGTTGAATCAACAGATGTCTATTATTAGTAGGATCCATATTATTTTAGTAAGATTCAATTCGAACTTAGTATAATATATACAAATCCTAAATTTAGTACACTAACTTTCGCCGGCTTATTTTTAACTTGCGTTTTAAATATAAATGCTATACAATCTTTTTCTATGCAATCATTAGTAAGAATAAATCTTGGTCCCTATTTTGGAAGATTACATAACGACCTGCTGGAATATATTCTTCGCAAGCTCCCTATAAAAAATCGCTTATTAGCGAGGAGGATCTGCAAGACTATAAATCAACTAAACCCGAGTTTTGATTTTAATGAGCGTTATAGAAACACGAGCGCGATTGACTTCACCTTTATTCTTGGACGCATCGAAAATTTTAACAAGAAGAACCAAAACTTCTATGTCAAGTTCGAAGGATCCCCTCTTTTGCCGCTCGTTCTTAAAGTAAATTGCTCCCATAATTATATTATGTGGCAATCGCCTCCCCAAGATATCTTAACGGCGATTAAACAGTTTAATAAATATATATTTTGTTATTCGATTTTTCGGGGCCGTGAGAGAGATACACTTTTAGAGAATGATGCCAAAGAGCAAGCTGGAAAATGGGCGCAAAAATTCAATCTTCCCAATCGGGATTGGATAGAAAACCCAACGTCAGTAGAAGTTTTTGAGGCTGCCTGGAAACAATCAAAAGAGCACTTGCATCGGACGTATCTTGCAATTGCGCAGGGTGAAAAGGGCGATGCTTTGCTGCGTGAGATGGTACCCCATTGTCCCCTAGCTAGTTTAGCCTTGGGTGTTGCCGAGAAGGATAAAGGGCAAGCTGTCGCCTTTTTTAAAGAGGCTGCAGGAAAGGAATTGCCTGAGGCTCAGTTTGAATTGGCTCAACGGTACGAGAAAGGCGAAGGAGTTAAAAAAGACTTAAAGGAGGCTGCCCGTTTATACAGGCTAGCCGCCGATCAAAATCATCTAGACGCCATGACCTGTCTGGGAAATTTATATGAGTCTGGCAAAGGTGTTACCAAAAATGAACAAGAAGCGATCCGCTTATATCAACTTGCAGCTGATAAAAATCATCCCGCAGCCCTGATGCATCTGGGTCTGTTCCATTTGAAGGGGACTCAAAGAAATACCACAATAGCCCTTCATTTACTCTGGTTAGCTGCTAGGCAGGATTATCCTCAAGCACAGTTAGCATTGGGTCAGCAATATGAAGAGGGCGTAGGAGTTGAAAAAAATCAGCGAGAGGCCCTCCTTTGGTACTGTAAAGCCTGTGATTTGAAATATCCGCACGCCTACACCATTTTGGGAAATTGTTTTTTAGAAGGCCGCGGGGTAGAAAAGAATCGTTGCCAAGCTCTAAGCCTTTATATCTCGGCGGGAAATGACCCTGCAGCCCTGAACAAACAAGGATACTTAAATTTTAATTATGACAACGAAGCAGCCTTTATAGATTTTAAAAGAGCTGCTGAACAGGGATCCGCTGAAGGGCACGGCAACCTCGCCTACATGTACCTCAATGGAATTGGGGTTAAAAAAAATCTCGATAAAGCTCTCCACCATTATCGAATTGCTGCGGAAAATGACTACCCAATTGCCATGCTTAGTTTGGGCGTGTTGTTGCCACCTGGGGAAGAGGCGGATCGCTATTTCGAAGAGGGCAGAAAGGCCATGGATCTGCGTGATCGCAGGACGTTGGAAGCGGACCCTGCAGAAGTTGTCAAAAAAATTCTTGCGCGCTTAAAGTCGAGTTGAATTTAAAGAGCTAATGTTTTAAGATCTTTACTTAACTAGGAGTTCAGCATGACCCAAAAAATAATAAGTCTACTCTTACTTTCCCTAGCTTTTGTAACAGGAGCTTTTGCGGATAATCAATTTCAAAATCTAATCCCCACTCGGGAATCACTTGTCACCGCCGACCGCTTCAGAGGCGATAAGCATGGCCAATTCAAAGACGACTTTGTCGCGGTGCTGAGCGATGGTTCCGCGTGGAAAATCCACCCTACCGAACAAACTAAGTTTAGCAACTGGGCAGTCAATGATGTCATCCATGTCGCCGTGCGCACATCCTTTTACTGGTTTAAGCGCGAGCACAAGTTTGAACTCGTCAACCACACCCGCAACGAACGCCTCAAAGTGATGCTCGTGCAATATCCTAGAACCCCTCTCACCGTGGTGTTGGCCGAAACCGTGCTGGTCGGTTACAGCTATGTCCCCCACACAACTTACATCAACGGCACTCCCATCACCACCTATTCGCATGTACCCAATTATGAGAAAAAAGTGGCTCTCAACGATGGCAGCATGTGGAAAATCGATGGCAAATACAGCAGCTTTAGCTTGGGGAACCGCGTCTATTTAGGCGTTAATCTCATCAACGATAGATTTTCCTACTTTCTGATCACTGGGCTAGAAAGAGAAGCGGTTTACACTTGGGCAACGAAAATTAATTGATCAAAACGGTCCTTTCGGGCAAGATGTAAGGACTTCTGCACCGGTAGCTCAATAGGATAGAGTACCCGGCTACGAACCGGGCGGTTAGTGGTTCGACTCCACTCCGGTGCACATCCACCGGAGACATTTTCAGAAATGACAATGTTTCCGGTTTTTTCTATTTGTAACCTCTAGGATTTCTGAAAGATAATTGCATATGTTAAAATTCTTCACACTCCTCTTAGGAATAAGTATGCTCTCTACACAAATTCATGCCGAAGATACTGAAAGACGCACAATCAATGATCCAAAAAGCATCAAGCGATTTAGTAATCAAGTGGTCATTGTAACAGGTGCTTCAAGAGGAATTGGTCGAGGAATTGCTTCTCTTTTCGCTGAAGAAGGGGCGAATGTTGTTTTAGTAGGGCGAGATGAAACTCAACTCAAAGCCGTAAAAGCATCCATTCAAGACAACAAAGGGAAAGCAATTTTTATCAAAGCTGATGTAAGCATTCCGAAAGACATGGAGAGAATGGTCGATGAGACTTTAAGCCAATATGGCAAGATAGACATCCTTTGCCATAATGCGGGAATTTATCCACAAGCCAGACTTGAAAATATGACACTTGAAGAATGGCAAACAGTGATTGATGTAAACCTGACCGGAACTTTTTTGGCAGTCAAGGCTTGTATACCCGCAATGAAAGCTCAAGGACAGGGAAAAATTGTGATTACATCCTCTATTTCAGGCCCCCAAACAGCTCTACCTGGATATTCTCATTATACTGCCTCTAAAGGCGGGGTAGCAGGATTTATCCGAACTGCAGCCGTTGAATTGGCAAAATATAAAATTAATGTAAATGCTGTTGAGCCTGGAAATATTATGACTGAAGGCCTAGACGCAACTGGTTCAGAGCACATTAACAATATGATTCGCGCCATACCTTTAGGACGGCTAGGGACACCTGAAGATGTCGCTCATGCGATTCTTTTTCTGTCTTCAAAAGAAGCTGACTATATTACAGGCCAAAATCTCATTATAGATGGTGGGCAAACATTGCCAGAAAGCCACTTCTCCGAATATTAAAACTTAAAAAAAGGCCCTAAAAATTGGTGCGGGAAGGCTCCGGTTCTGGGGGCTTTTTCTTTTGCGGGAAGTACTTCTCGCTAAGTTCTTCCATGTACAGATAGATCACAGGCGTCAAAAAGAGCGTGATCAGCTGCGAAACCATCATCCCGCCAATAATCACGTAGCCCAATGGACGCCGCGAATCCGCCCCCGCGCCTACTCCCATGGCAATAGGGAGCGCCCCCATAATGGCTGCCATCGTCGTCATCATGATCGGGCGAAAACGCGCCATACAGGCATCAAAGATCGATTTTTCGGCACTCTCCCCTTTTGTGCGAACGTTGTCCAAAGCAAAGTCGACCATCATGATCCCGTTCTTTTTCACAATCCCGATCAATAAGATGATCCCCAAAAAGGCATACAGTGAAAGAGGATGGCCTGTGAGATAAAGCGTCAGTAGGCCACCCACAATGGCAGGAGGAAGCGTCGATAGGATTGTTAGGGGATGGATAAAGCTTTCGTAGAGTATCCCTAAAACGATGTAAATCGTCAAAACAGTGATAATCAATAAAAGATAGACACTGCGAATCGACTCCTCAAAGGTCTCTGCTGCCCCTTTAACATCCCCATGGACGTTGGGAGCAAAAGAACTGGCTGCCAATTCCCGCAAATGATCGAGACCTTCACTTAAGGCTAAACCAGGCTTCAAATTAAAAG
>Ga0206912_1019_pt1 | contig 65291 bp, 56 predicted proteins | sample Alteio_BWOrgHeat_75_FD_152933 | JGI IMG/M metagenome (GOLD analysis project Ga0206912, IMG submission 152933) | Enriched cells from forest soil in Barre Woods Harvard Forest LTER site, Petersham, Massachusetts, United States -... | ecosystem: Environmental > Terrestrial > Soil > Temperate forest >... | reverse complement strand
TATGAACGGGGCTTCAACCAGCTCCAAATTGTAGGTTTTTAGGAAATGATCGAGTTGATCCTGATTTTCGGCCCGCAGTAGACTGCAAGTGGCATACACAATCGTTCCACCTGGCTTTAAGAAACTTAAGGCGCGTTCAAAAATGACGCGTTGCTGGCTCACAAGGCGTCCTAGAGCCTCTTCGTTAAAGTTCCACTTCATGTCGGGATTGCGGCGTAGAGTCCCCGTTCCACTGCATGGGGCGTCGACCAAGACCCAATCCATCTTCTTTTTTAGCTTCTTGAACTTCTCAGCATCATCTGGGCGGACAATTTGCGCGTTTTGAATGCCAGCGCGTCGCAAGCGTTTTTTTGCCTCAAATAGTGCTTGAGGGCGAATATCATGCAGAAAGATCTGCCCTTTTGTTTCCAAAGCCGGGGCGAATGCCAGCGTCTTGCCTCCAGACCCTGCACAATAATCCATGATCCATTGACCAGGCTTAGCTTTGATGAGCCCCGCGAGCAGTTGACTGCCCTCATCTTGCACTTCGAAAAAACCCTCTTTGAATTCAGGCAGGTCAAAGAAATTGATTTTTTTGCGAAAGACAATCCCATGAGGAGCGTTTTGAGTGGGAAGAACTTCATAACTCCCCTGCCAGCGCTCAAGCAATTGATCGCGCGTAATCTTTAAAGCATTCGCACGCACCGTTGTGGGGGCAGGAAAATTGCTAGCAAAGCAAATGTCTGCAGCCTTATCTAAACCATAACTGCTAATGATGAGATCGAAGAGCGTCTTGGGAAAACTTAAGCGAATATGGAGGGGAATCGATTCATCTTCTTGGATTTTGGGGAGGTCGATATCGGCGAGAATTTCAAAACGCGAAGTCCAGGAGGGATTGGGTGTATTGCTGAGATAATCGAGGAGACCTTTCCAACGGACAAGGGCATAGACAGCTTCTGCTACATAGCCGCGATCTTTAGAGCCTAAGGCTTTATTGGCGCGGAAATAAAGACTAATGCATAGGTCGAGAGGCAGTTGCTGCTTGTCATAATCTTCAAGGAGAAGCAAAAGATGGTGCTGTCGAAACGGAAGCTCGTTCATAGTTAAACTATTATGCCTGATGAAGCGCATAAATGTTGAGAAAAATTTGATAGACCGGCAGGATGTACAGAAAATCTTTATTTGAGAGGGGGTTTATGTATTACTGGACAGGGTTGGGAATGCTAATCGGGCGCATCTGTTTGTCGACCATCTTCATTTTGGCAGGTGTTGGAAAGTTCATGGATCCAGCTGGTACTTCAGCTTATATGGCCGCTAAAGGCATGACCATGGTCCCCTTCTTTTTATATGCTGCCGCACTAGTGGAAATCTGCGGTGGATTATCGCTCTTGTTGGGCTTTAAAGCACGTTGGGGGGGATTGCTGTTGTTGCTATTTTTAATACCCGTGACTTACATCTTCCACGATTTTTGGAATTCCGATCCAGCAGGGAAACAAGAGCAGATGATCATGTTCCTGAAGAACCTCGCGATATTTGGCGGCTTGTTTTATGTTTTTTCAACGGGTGCTGGACCACTTGCGTTTGATGCCTGGTGCTGCAAAGGAGAGCGGAAATCTCCGTAGACGCCCTGTAAAAGATCTGCTATACTGTTCGCATGCTTGAAACAGTCGACTATGCCTTATCGCGTTTGCAATGGAGTGCTCTTGCGCTAATATCTTTCGTTTGTGTGGGATTTGGACAGCCGGCCTTTAGTTCCGTTTTGTCCTTTGTAAGCGCACTCATCGGCTATGCCCTGTTTTTTCGGGTTATGTTGGCCTACCCTTCCTGGAAAACGCGTTTTCTGTTAGGGACTATTTGGTACATGAGCGTGCAGATCGTCCAACTCTGGTGGATGACGTCGCATCCTTATCTCTATATCTATGCTGTCCTGCTTTTTACGTCTGTCATGATGGGTTTGCAATTTGGCATTCTCTGCCTCTTTATTCAACCTGCTCAATTTCAGAATGTCTGGAGGCTGACGGCAATCGCTGGCCTATGGGCCGTGTTGGAATGGAGTCGTCTTTTCTTTTTATCGGGGATGTCCTGGAATCCCTCAGGCCTAGCTCTGAGCGCCAATTTATATACTTTGCAAGTGGCTTCGCTCGCAGGAGTTTTCGGCCTTAGTTTCTGGGTAATTTTCACGAATCTTTTAGCCTTGAAAGCCTGGTTAGCCAAACCTAAAGGCTCAAGCACAGCGCTTTTTGCGACAGCAGCCCTTCTTCCCTTCCTCTATGGCTTTGTCCACGTGCACACCCAAGATCGCGGCTTTGCCGAAGCTGAAAAGCAACCCTACAAGGCTCTTTTGGTGCAGACCGCCTTTCCCATTGAAGAGATCATGGGCTTTAAGGAACACACGGGGATGGTAGCCTATGTTCTGCAGGAGTGGAAAAAGATCCTCCAGATCACCCGTCAACAGATTGGCAAGCCGATCGACCTCGTCGTATTGCCTGAGTTTACCGTTCCTTTTGGCACTTACTCGTTCGTCTATCCCTATCCACTCGTCGCAACTGCCTTCAAAGAGATCTATGGACCAGAAAACGCCAAGAAATTGCCGCCCTTAGAATCCCCTCTTGCTGAAAAGCAGGGCAACTTTTGGATGGTCAACAATGCCTTCTTTACGCAAGCACTCGCCAACATTTTCAATTCAGAAGTCGTCATTGGCCTAGAAGATGCTGAAGATGTGGAGGGTGAGCGCGAGTATTATAGCTCGGCTCTTCATTTTTCACCGCGAGAAGCCGATGCCACGGAATTTTTTGTGAATCGCTATGAAAAACGAGTGCTAGTACCGATGGGAGAATATATTCCCTTCTCTTTTGCAAAAAAGCTAGCGGCGAGCTATGGCATCCACGGGTCCTTCACAGCAGGAAAAGAAGCTAAACTTTTGGGCAACAAGCGCCCCATGGGTGTCTCCATTTGCTATGAGGAGACGTTTGGCGACATGATGCGCGAGAACAAATTAAAGGGCGCTGAGATGCTGGTCAACTTGACGAGCGATATCTGGTACCCCGATTCTCTTTTGCCCCGCCAACACTTAGACCATTCGCGCCTACGCACTGTTGAAAATGGCATCCCTTTGCTGCGCGCTTGTAATACAGGCATCACCTGTGCTGTAGATAGTCTGGGACGCACCATCGATGCCCTTCCTGATGAGGATCAATGGCTGTCGGAGTCTCTTTATGTGCAAGTGCCCATCTATAATTATTTGACTTTATATTCACGTGTGGGCGACAAATTGATCATAGGCTTAAGTTTATTGTTGATGTTAGGCTTTCTACGCTATAGGGATTGACAGTATGAAAGTGACCGTAAAAAATAAAATTATCACTGAAACGCGCCTCCTCTTAATTTTAACGGCGTATCTTACCCTCTTTTTTTGTTCCATCAGCGTCTACACCCGCTTAGTCTTAGGACTCGATCCAGTGAGTTATGTTCACTGGGGATATAACTTGATTGAATCCTTGATCCTAGCCAAAATCATTTTGCTAGGAAGGATGTTGAATCTAGGGGAACGCTTCTTAGATAAGCCCTTGGTCTTTACCTGCCTCTACAAAGCCCTCATCTTCTGCTTCTTTGTGTTTGCCTTTGATTGCGTGGAACATTTTGTCATAGGCTCTATCGAAGGAAAGCCCTTAAAAGAGATTTACGCCCACTTGACGAGCCAGGGGATCACAGTCCTGCTGGGAAAAATCCCGCTTTCGTTTACAGTTTTTTTCCTCTTCTTTTGTTTTCTAGAATTAGATCGCGTGTTAGGCGAGAATGGTGTCTGGAATCTATTGTTCAAGAAGCATAGTTGATCTTAAACAACTAAATGCACTAAAATAGATCCTTATGCCATCTAGCGACAAAGCCCATACCCTACATAGCCGCAAGCAGCAGACGCTTAAACGCCCCAGCTCATTTAGCGGCATCGGCATCCACACCGGCGAAGTGGTGAAAATGCGCTTTTGTCCTGCGAAAGAAGGCTCCGGAATTGTTTTTAAGCGCATCGACCTCCCCAGCCAACCCATCATTCCTGCCACCGTTGAATACGTCTGCGATACCGCCCGCTCGACGACTATCGGCGTTGGCAATGTGCGCATCCACACCATCGAACACGTCATGGCCGCCTTAGCCGCCTACAACATCGATAACCTCTGCATCGAGCTCAACAACATCGAGCCACCAGTGGGAACGGGCAGCTCTGATACCTTTGTCAACATGATCGAAGAGGCGGGCATTGAAATCCAAGAAGCCAATCGCCCGATCGTTAAGCTGCAAAAGCCCGTGCATTGGTCTGAAGGCGATATCCACCTTGTGGCTATCCCCAGCGATGAATTTCGGATCAGCTATACACTTCAATATCCTCACTCCCCTGTCCTCAAAGCCCAGTTTCACTCGATCGCCATCACAAGCGAAAACTTCAAGCGCGAAATTGCCTCCTGCCGCACGTTTTCTTTGTATGAAGAAGTCTCGCACCTGATGGATCGTGGCTTGATCAAGGGCGGCAGTTTGGATAATTCTGTGGTGATCAAAGGGGATGTCGTCTTTAGCCGCAACGGGCTTTTCTTCCCCGATGAGATGGTGCGGCACAAGATTTTGGATATGGTGGGCGATCTTTCGTTAGTTGGATTTGACGTGCACGCTCATGTGATGGCCATCCGCGCAGGCCACGCCTCAAACTACGCCTTTGCCAAGAAGCTCTATAACACTATTACAATGGAGAAATAAGGGGATGACAGCACAACAACAGGATCCTCGCAAAACATTGGATGTGAAGGAAATCATCAAAATACTCCCGCATCGCTACCCATTTTTGCTGGTCGACCGCATCCTGGAAATCGATCTGGACAAGGGTTCGATTGTGGGCCAAAAATGCGTCACGATCAATGAAGCCTTCTTTCAGGGGCACTTTCCCGATGCGCCCATCATGCCAGGAGTCTTGATTCTTGAAGCCTTGGCCCAGACGGGAGGCGTTCTCGTGCATATGAAGGCCGACACTCCCAAAATTGCCGTTTTGCTAAATGTCAATAATGCCAAGTTTCGCAACCCAGTGCGCCCTGGCGATGTGCTGACCCTAAAAGGGCAGGGATTGCATTTTAGCTCTAAGGGCGGCCGCGTCAAAGTCGAGGCGCGCGTCCAAGATAAAATTGCCGTCGAAGCCGAAATCGGGTTTGCCCTCGTGGATAAAAGCCAAATTTAACGAAATCTAAAGAAAAGCGGAAAGTACACATGAATAGAACTGACATCCACAAAGAAGCGATCGTCGAACCAGGTGCAAGCATTGCAGAGGGTGTCATCGTTGAACCTTATGCTGTGGTCAAAGCCAATGTGACTCTAGAGAAAGGGGTCGTGATTAAGTCCCACGCCTACCTCGACGGATATACGACGATTGGGGAAGGAACGGTCGTTTATCCTTCGGCAAGTATCGGAACAAAGACGCAAGCGCGCAAGTTTCACGGCGAAAAAACCTACGTGCGCATCGGCAAGAACTGCGAAATTCGCGAGTTCGTCACGATCAATTCATCTTTTGGCGATGAATCCGAAGTGATCGTGGGGGATAATTGCCTCATCATGGCCTATTGTCACATCGCGCACCATTGCACAGTGGGTAAAAATGTGATCATGAGCAATAACGTGGCGCTAGCTGGACATATCAGCATCGAAGACAATGCGATCATTGGCGGGATGACGGCCATCCATCAGTTTAGCCGCATTGGCACCTACGCCATGGTGGGGGGCATGAGCCGCATCACCCATGACATTCCACCCTATACTGTGGGGGCAGGCATTCCTTTTAAGTTTGGGGGTCTCAATATCATTGGCCTCAAACGCAATAAGTTTCCTTTAAAGACGCGCAAAGAACTCAGCAAAGCCTTCAAACTGGTCTATCGTTCGGGTCTTCGCTTGGAAGAGGCCCTTAAACGCATTGAAAGCGAGGTGGAGATGCTGCCTGAGATAGCGCATTGGGTGCAGTTTTGCCGCTCTTCCAAACGCGGTCTTATGTGCTTGCAAACCAACGGAATAACTGAAGACGACTTCGATCAAATCGAGAAAGAGGAAGAGAAGGAGTACGCTTCCATTGACTAAATTGCCTTTAAAAATCCTCTTTTTTGGAACACCTCCTTTTGCGGCTGAAATTCTGGCCTACTTGATTGCTCAGGGTGTGCAAGTCGTTGCTGTGGTGACCAAGCCCGACCGCCCTAAAGGTCGTTCTGGCACACCTGTGCCGACTCCTGTTAAGGAAGTAGCGCTGCGACACAACATTCCCGTCTATCAGCCTCCCCTCGTATCTGATCCTGCCTTCGCACCCACATTGCAAGCTTATGAAGCCGATCTTTTTATCGTGGCGGCCTATGGCGAGATCCTCAAGCAACACCTCCTCGATATGCCCAAAAAGGGGTGTATTAATGTGCACCCGAGTTTGTTGCCTAAATATAGAGGAGCCACTCCCATCCAGAGCAGCATCCTAGCAGGGGACACAGAAACGGGCGTCACGATCATGCATATGGCGAAGAAGATGGATGCTGGAGATATAATTGACGTGGTAAAAATGCCCATAGGACCAGATACGACTTACGGAGAGCTGGAATCCGCCCTGTGTAAGGCGGGGTCTGAGGCTCTTCTCAAAGTCCTGCACACCATCGCCAACAATACGGCCACGCGCACTCCGCAAGATCCTGCCCTCGCTACCTTTTCCACAAAAATTGAGCTGGAAAACTGCGAAATCCATTGGGAAAATGCATCTCAAGCCATCCATAACCTAATCCGCGGCGTCAACCCCGAGCCTGGTGCCTGGTGTTACGTGACTGTCAAAGGGCAGAAGCTGCGCCTAAAAGTCTTCACCTCTAAGCTTGAACACAACCAAAGTGGAAAACCTGGCGAAATCCTACATTACGGCAAGGGCGGCATGGTGATAGCAACAGGACAGGGCGCCATCCGCCTGCTGCAAGTGCAATTGGAAGGCAAAAAAGCGATGTCCTCCGAAGAACTGTCCCGTGGTATCCTTAAGGAACAGTTCCACCTATGAACGGCGTCTCCTCCCTTACTCCTACTAGCACGCTAATCCATGTGGCCCAGGTCTTAAAGCCAGGCGTGATTAAAATCTGCGTATTTGCCACCAAGCACTTCGAACTCATCCAAAGCAGTGTTAACTTAGGGCTAGGTCTGAAGGAGCTGTTCATTAACCGCCGGCACCATAATCCGACGCATCCTCATCATCCAAGACATGTGATCAACGACCTCTGGAATGCGCGTGAACATCGTCGCGGCTATTATGAATCGCATGGCTCCATCCTCACTCTTGCGGGTGCGACTGGCATCGCCGCTGCCGTAACGCGCAGCACGGCCATCAAGATCTGCAACCGCGGGCTTTCGGTCTTTGCCAACGTGGTGGCCCTAAAGTTCCACGCGGAACTTCTGCTACGCCCTTCGACCCCTCCCCATGAGCGCAAATCGGCTTTCATTGGCATGATGAGCAACATCAATTACATCATCAGTGTCGCGGTCATGCTTCTTGGCTTTGAGGTTGGCCTGATCCTCTTTTTCTTGGTCATCTCCAACATCTTTGGGGGAATAAAAGTGCTGTTTGACCTGATCGCCAAAACCGACTGAACGATTGCGTTTATCTCTGCTTTCCAGTATCCTTTCACATTTACTCATGGGTGGATTTATGAAAATAATCATGTGGCTCTCTGCTCTCCAACTTATCCTCTCACAAGCTCAGGGTGCAGAAGCATTGCTCTTTACCCCCGATGAACAGAAGAAGATCGTCGTCAATAACCGCATCCTCGCCAAAGTCAACGGCAATGCGATCTCCGTCTATGACGTCATGAAGAAGATGGACATGCTCTTCTACCGCCAATTCCCCCAATTCACCTCCTCCACTGTGGCACGCTATCAGTTCTACTCGGCGAACTGGCAGCATGTGCTTCAGGATTTGATCGACAAAGAGCTCATCATGGCCGATGCCGAAGAAGTCAAGATGCAGGTCAGCAGCGGCGATGTGCGCCAAGAGATGGAATCGATGTTTGGCCCCAACATTATAACAAACTTAGATAAGGTGGGACTGAGCTACGACGAAGCACAGAAGATGGTACAAAGCGATATCCTCATCAAGCGCATGCTCTTCACCCGCGCCAATGCAAAAGCCCTGCAGAAAATTACTCCTCAAGTCGTGCGCCAGGCCTACGAAGAGTTCGCCAAAGAAAATATGCAACCCGCAAGGTGGGACTACTTCGTCATCACCATCCGTGAAAAAGATAAGGGGAAAGGCTCTGAAATTGCCCACCAAGCCTACACGCTCTTGACCGTTGATAAAGTGGCCATGAACGAGCTCGCGGACAAATTAAACAGCAAAATAGCCGTTTCGGAAGAGATGCATCATAGCGCAGAAGAAATGGTCGATACCTATAAAGAAGCTTTAAACAAGATGAAACCCGGCGAATATAGCTTGCCCATGGCCCAAAAAAGCCGCACCGATGGGTCCAACGTCTACCGCATCCTTTTCTTTAAGGGCATGCAACCGGCCGGTGCTCCTCCCTTTAATGAAGTTGCCAATAAGTTGAAAGAGAAGATGCTCGATGAGACGGCTGCTGTCGAAGTGGAACAATACCTCAAACGCCTGCGCAAACATTTCGATGTGCAAGGGGGCCAAATCGAGGAGCTAACCGAGGAAAAATTCCAACCCTTCTCCTTGGGTTAATGGCGATCTATAAGCCCTCCGAACTGCATCAGTTTTTAGAAAGCGTGGGGGTTTCGCCCAAAAAAGCCCTTTCCCAAAATTTTCTGATCGATGGCAATATCCTACGCAAAATTGTAACCACCGCTAAAGTCAACCCCGGCGATCTCGTTGTCGAGATTGGCCCAGGACCTGGTTCTCTCACCGAAGTGCTCCTGCAAGCTGGTGCGCGAGTCGTAGCTATTGAAAAAGATGCCCTCCTCGCGAAGGCACTCGAAAGGCTAAAAGCTTTAGGTGAATTGCATATTTTCCAAGAGGATGTCTTGCAATTTTCCTTCGAGACGGTTTTAAAACACCTGCTTAAAGAAGGTGAAAAAGCGAAAGTCATCGCTAACCTGCCCTATAATGTGACCACGCCGATCTTAGTGAAATGCGTCACGCTGCAGGAGTGGTTCTCTGAATTGGTGGTGATGGTCCAAGAGGAAGTCGCACGCCGCTTTACAGCACACCCAGGCGGGAGCGACTACGGGTCTTTCACAGTGTTCTTAGATTTTTACACCACTCCCAAATATGGCTTTCAGGTTAGCCGGAACTGTTTCTACCCGGCCCCAAAAGTCGATTCTGCCATTGTCTTGTTAAAGCTGCATGCCCCACCAGCAAATGTTGATGAGCCAAAATTTTTCGAACTGACCCGCACGGCTTTTGAGCAGCGGCGCAAGATGCTGCGCTCCTCGCTAAAAGCCCTGTACACCCCTCAACAGGTCATGGAGGCATTAGAAGCTATCGGCAAAACCCCCCAAGCACGTCCTCAGGAGCTTTCCCTAGAAGAGTTTATGCAACTCCTCAACGCCTTAAGAAACGGCCAAGCGTAAGAAAGACCACAAAGAAAATTACGAGGAAGAGTACGACCGACAGAGCAGGATGGGTCTTCCAAAGATGCGTCAAGGTATACCACCAAGTCGCTTTGACATCCTCTTGAGCTAGCAAAGGTGCCATGGCAAGCAGCGTTCCCTCATCCGTAACCACTTGCAATTTGCCGATGGTTTGATTTTTTGCGATGGGAGGTTTTACCTCATCCCAATAAAGCAAACATTTCACCTGCGGCTCTTCAGCTGGATAATAACTGATAGCCAAGTTCTCTTTGAGATAGGCTTTGACCGGGGAGGCGGCCCCACGCAGCTTCAGGGTGGACTTTTGAGGTCCTGCTCTCACTAAAGTGCGCTCAACTTTTGTCTGATTAAAAGCCGCCTCAAAGAGCTTAGTCGCATCCGTAAACATTTCGTTGCGTTCTTTTGTTTTGAGCAAAACGGCAATTAAAGTACGTCCATTGTCCCGTGCTGCAGATACATAAGTGTGTCCCGCTGCGGAGATATAACCTGTTTTGACTCCAATGGCTTTAGGATAAAAGAATTTGCCTGGCCGCAAGAGCTTGTTGGTTTGAACGAGTGTTATCTCCGTTTCTTGTTTATTTGTTTTGGCACGTGGGTATTGCACCGTGGAAACAACCTGACAAAAAGTGGGGTTCTTTAAAGCCTCTTTAGTCATGACTGCCAAGTCGTAAGCCGTTGTTTGGTGTTTGGGATGGTAAAGCCCGTTGGGATTATAAAATTGCGTATTTTGACAACCGATAGACTTTAAGTAGTCGTTAAGCTGATTCATAAATTCAGGAACCGTCCCTGAAACCTGCATGGCGATGCTATTGGCCGCATCATTTGCCGAAACGATGAGCATCCCGTACAAGAGATCCTTAAAGGAAATTTGTTCGCCGATCTTTAATCCCATGTGTCCTGCATCAGGTTCAAGCCAATAAGCGGGCAGGGAATAATTGGACTTGCGTTTGGCCTGTACTGTGGTAGAAGCGACGGCGTCTTGAGGAATCGTGACTATATCGTCTAAACGAACTGCCTCACTCTGCAAGGCATAGAGAGCGGTTGCAATTTTAGTGACGCTCGCTGGAAACATGCGTTTATGGGCATTTTTTTGGAATAAAATGGCCCCAGTATCCGCATTCATCAAAATTGCGGCTTCGGCGTTCACGCTGACAGTCAGGGGCTGGCTGTAAACTGCACAAATTGAGAGGAGAAAAGAAATAAAAAGGGGGGTAAAAATTGACATAGCCAGGAATCTAGCTCAAGGCGACCGATATTGTCAACTGTGGCCTAAAAATTGCAAGAAAGCCATTTGCAGCCCAGGGCGCCGGCGCGAACAAAATCCGCGCTTCTACCCTCCGGCCCAGGGCGCCGGAGCGAGCTTGCAACTAATTTATTTAATTTTATATAATAATATAAAAGGTTTAGTCATGGATGATATATCGCAGTTAGACGAATGTTACAGAAGATATATTAAAAATATTGGATCCTGGATTCCAGAAGGAATCATCAATATCGATCTAAAGTTGCTTTCTCGTTTTGATCTCCTCAATTACCACCGCAAAGACTCCAAAGACCCCGCCCTAACGCGCTATTTCCATGTCGTGGAAACCAACGAAAAAATCACCCTGGTCAACGATCAATTTATTGTTTGGATCGTCCCTGAAAAGATCGATAATCTGCCTATCACCTATGCCTTAATCGCTTTGAATAAAGAAGAGCCGCATCTAGAGCTGGCCTTTGCTGCAGCTGGCATCTACAACTCTTCAAGGCTAGTCTTACGCGTACTGGAAAAATTTCTCCAAGAAATTCAAGAAACCGAAGATCTGTTGGGCAAATACCAAAAGAAAGTGGGTTAGCGGAGGAGCTAAACCTTCTTGACGATGGTCAACACGTTCATGTCGCCATCCCGCTGATACTCGACCTTATCCATCAGCTTGAAAATCAAAAGAATGCCATATCCGCCAATGCGATCTCCCTTCTTCACAAAGCCCCGGTGGATAGTGGGGTCATACTCTACCCCTTGGTCGCGGAATTTAATTTCAAGAGTGGCCTCCCCTAAATCCTGGCACTCTATCATAAGATCCCCCTCCCCCTTGGGATAGGCGTAGCTAATAATATTGACGAGCACCTCTTCACTTGCAACCTCTAACTTGGCGATATCCTCTGGATGAAACCCAATCACCTCGGCATTATGCTTGATGAATGCGATCATCTCATACAAGTTCTCTAAAGTGGCGGGAAAAGTCTTATGAGATTTACCAGCTGTCATTCACAAAATCTACTATTTTATGGGCTAAGGCCCGATTTAAAGGTCGATAAACAGCATCGTACGCCGCATCATAATCCACCAACTGCCCAAGCGAGAAAATATTCGAGGCATGCCTTGAAGCATAAAAGTCATGGTCAAATTCTACACTCGCTGAAAGCCTAGCAGGTCCTAAAAGGGTACTCCCAGAGGCCGCCTCCACCAAGGAAACTTCCGCTTGCGCGGTGATACGCGTTTCCGTAGGGATGATGTCCTTTTTGAGTTCACCCTCTTTGTTGCGATAATAGCGGAAACCGATATTTTCATCACAAATATCAAGAATTTTTACCAAAAGAATGACGGCGCCCCCGTCCCTTTCATATTGGAAGGCTCCCGAACGCGCAATTTCATCCACTAAAGCCACGGTAAAATCGCCATCCCAATCTCCCTGGACAAAGGGCACGGAAATCGTCTGGTAGCGGCTGGCGTAACCCCCATCTCCAAAGCGATACCCGCAACAAGATGAGAGAAGTAGGAGGGGTAAAAGGAGGCCAAAACTAATGCGACTGATGCATCTCACTTGGTTTCTTTAGGCGGGGAGGGTGGGTTGGCCGGCTCAACGAATTCTAAAGCATTGGGATTCAGAGCTTTCAATCTTTGCCGGCTTTGATTGGCAATGGCCGTTTCTGGAAATTGCCGGATGGCATTTTGATAATAGATTACAGCAGCGCGTGGCTTTCCTGTGCGCTCATAAAATTGGCCTGTATTATAGAGACCGCGTGCATAGACCTCTTTGATGGACAAAAGATCGCTCTCTGCTTGCGCAAGGCGCTCTTCGCGGGGGAAATCTTGCTTAAAACGGCGCAGGTTAATTTGTGCAAAGGAAAGGACGTCCGGATTTTGAAATTCGTATTCGCTTTGCTCCACATAGACTTGTGAGATCAATACGTAACTTTCCGGAGCGAGTTCATGCTTTGGAAAGCGCTTGATCAGCATCTGAAAGGCATCCACACTAGCGCGATAATCGCCGAGCTCCCATTGGAGATTGCCTTTTTCATAGAGGGCGCGGGCGGCTAAATCATGGCAAGGCAGAGCCGCAACGACTTCATCATAGATCTGAAGCGAGAGGGATTTGCCACACGACCACTTGGGCAGCTTGCGATATCCAAAAAGCCTTCTTTTGCTCCCTTCGCCTAGTTTTTGCGCGATGGTAAACTTGTATTCGATCGCATCTTGGAAATATTTAGGGTTGTTTTTGGACTTGAGATAGGTGTTGATGGCTTCATTTGCAAACTCAAATTCATCTTGGTTATATTCTGCGACAGCCATGTAGTAGAGGGAATCCTGAGCGTAAGGAGAATTGGGATAAGCATCGCTAACGATTCCAAACTGGCGCACGGCTTCTTCCCAATCTTGGTTTTTAAATGCTTCAACACCAGCATTATAATGATCGATTGCGGGCAGCGTGGCTAAATTTTTCGCATTGACGAGTTTTCCGTCTTTAAGTGCGTAAGCCGCTTCGACAGTTGTGCAACAAATAATTGCAAATACAAGGTACTTAAGAACTTTTAATTTCATAAGAGACTCCGGCTTGGATCACAGGTACAGAAGTTTACGCGAAAAGTCAAAAAGAAGGAAGAGAAAAGACTACAAAAGTGATGCCGGGTTAAGCAAGAGGGAACAGTAGAACCTTGAGAATGAGGTTGCAAGATCGCCATCGATAAAGCGATGGTCAAAGCTCCAAGAGACATTCAAGATATCGCGAATTTCAATGTGCGCATCTTTTACCACGGGTTGCTTTTGGATTTTAGCTAAGGCCAAAATAGCCGACTCAGGGTAGTTGATAATCGGCGTTGCAAAGACTCCATTTCCTAGGGCGCCAAAATTGCTGATGGTGATCGTAGATTCTTTCATGTCGCTCGGTTGCAGCTTTCCAGACTGAGCTTTCACTTTTAAGCTTTCATAGCCTTGGATGATCTCTTTTAAAGACATCTCTTGCACCGCTTTTAGGACGGCGACGATTAAACCTTGGGGCGTACTCATCGCAAGCCCAATGTTATGCTGTTTATGAATGGTCAATTGATTCCCCGCAGGATCTAGCGATCCATTGACAGTAGGAAATTGTTTGAGGGCTAAAGATAAAGCGCGGATAAAAAAGGGCATGTAGGTTAAGGAAATATTTTCTTTAGCTGACTCTTTTTTAACAGCTTGCCTTAACTGGATGAGACGCGTGACCTCCACTTGCTCAAAATAGGAAAAGTGAGGAACGACTTGTTTCGATTGCTTCATCCGCTTTGCCATCAAGTGCGGAATGCCAATCAAAGACACCACTTCATCATCGGGCAAGTGAAACACTGCACTCTGTGTAGGGGCAGATGTGGATTTATGTAGATCTTCCACCAGCACCCTTCCATCCTTGCCTGTGCCTTGCACGGAATCGATATTGATCTTCAAGTCGCGCGCTAGTTTACGCACCGGAGGTGTTGCTAAAGCTGATGCTGCGGGCGATTTATTCTCCTCATGCTTCTTCTCTTCATGTTTGGGAGGTTGAGGCGCTGCTATAGGGGCTACTTCTGCAGGGGCAGGGGCAGAACCCCCCGTCTCAATATCGTAGAGGGGCTTGTCGCGGATGGCAATTTGTCCTGGTTGATAATACTGACGGGCTAATTTGCCATTCTGTGGAGCAGACAATTCAACAGTTGCCTTATCCGTCATCACCACCACGACGGGTTCATCTTGTTTGATCGAATCGCCAATTTTTTTCAGCCACTCGATGACCTCTCCTTCGACAACACCTTCTCCAATGTCGGGCATTTTGACTGTCAGAATGTTGTCCATAAGAATCCCTTAATAGTTCATCGTCTCGCGAAGGGCTGTAGCCACGCGACCAGCTTCTGGCAAATATTCCGTCTCTAATGTATTGGGGAAGGGAGTATCCAATCCACAGCAGCGGTGAACAGGGGCCTTGAGCGACAAAAAGCATTTTTCCATGATCAAAGCCGCAAGCTCAGATCCAAACCCTTGTGTCTTAGGGGCTTCATGCGCCACCACGCAGCGCCCTGTCTTTTGCACCGAGGCGACGATGGCATTGATATCCAATGGATTCAAACTGCGCAAGTTGAGAACATCGGCATGAATTCCTTCTTCAGCTAATTGACGGGCAGCTTCCATGTTTTGATGGTGCTGCGCGCCCCAGCCAATCAGCGTGATATCCTTACCCTCTAACGCCACCTGAGCTTGTCCAAGGGGAATTTCATACTCTTCTTCTGGCACCTCTTCTTTAATCGAGCGGTAAATGCGTTTCGGTTCCAAGAATAAAATGGGGTCATTGGCTTTCAAGGAAGCTGTAAGCAACCCCTTAGCGTCATAGGGACCGGATGCCACTACGACATACAGTCCTGGAATATGCAAGAAAAGAGCTTCTGGCGATTGAGAGTGGTAATGTCCGCCATGAATGCCTCCTCCATAGGGCGTGCGAATGACGACGGGAGAAGAATACTGATTTCCCGTGCGATAGCGCATCTTGGCAAGCTCGTTGATGATCTGGTCAAAAGCCGGAAAGATGTAATCGACGAATTGAATTTCACAGACGGGTTTCAAACCCTTTTGTGCCATGCCTATGCCAAACCCAATAATGCCAGCTTCAGATAAGGGGGCATCGAAACAGCGCTCTTCTCCGAAGGCTTTTTGCAAGCCTGAAGTCACCCTAAACACCCCTCCAAAGGCGCCTGCATCCTCCCCAAAACTGACTAGGCGCTTATCGCGCGCAAACGCCTGGTGCAGGGCTTGGTTGAGAGCTTGAATCATGTTCATTTCAGGCATGGGGACTCTTTTCAGCCTCATGCAGCTGTTCTTCTAAATTGGGAGGGACCGCGAAGTACACATTTTCTATGAGCGAGTGCTTTTCTGGCTTTGGCGTTTGCTTAGCTTCTTCTACAGCTTGTTGAATCTCTGCTGTTACCTTTTCATGCCAGGCTTTGTCCTGAGTAGCATCCCAAAGGCTTTTATGTTCCAGATATCTGCGTAGACGCATAATGGGGTCTTTGGCGCGCCAGATTTCCGTTTCTTCTGTTGTACGGTACTGAGAGGGGTCATCAGAAGTGGAATGAGCCCCCATGCGATAGGTCATGGCTTCAATCAGGGTGGGTCCCCCACCCTCGATAGCCCGCTGACGTGCTTTCGAAACGGTTTCATGGATGGCAAAATAATCATTGCCATCGATGCGGAAAGCGGGAACGCCATAGCCTTCGCCCTTCGGAGCAATGCCTTTGGAGGCAAATTGCCTCTCACAGGGCGTTGAGATGGCGTAGCCATTATTGCGGCAAAAAAAGATGGCGGGGACTTTGCGCACGGCTGCAAAGTTAAGGCCCGTGTGAAAATCGCCTTCCGAAGTGGCCCCTTCGCCAAAGTAGCAGATCGACACGGCTTTCTCGCCTTGGAGCTTCATGGCATAGGCGCACCCTGCGGCGTGGGGAATTTGGGTGGCGATGGGAGAGGAGACCGTCACGACGTTGAGAGCGCGGGAGCCAAAGTGATTGGGCATTTGCCGCCCTAATGTAAGGTCTTTGCTATCGGAAAACATATGGTGAACATACTGAACGACTGAAAACCCGCGCCAAAAGATGGCCCCATCTTCTCGATATTGCGGGTAGATCCAATCTTCAAGTTGAAGGGCGGCGGCGCTTGCTACGGAGCAGGCTTCTTCACCTAAAGAACTCATGGCGAATGAGATAGCGCCTTGACGCTGCAGATTGATCATCCGCTCATCGACGAGGCGCGTCAACACCATCGTCTTGTAGCCTTTAAGGAGCAAATCGTCTGGAATGGCATAGGTGCAGTCAGGAGAGAGCTCTCCGTGTTCGTTGAGGTATGAGAGAGTGGGAAATTCCATAAGTTTCTAATACTTGACTAAGAGTTTCCCGTAAAGCGTCATGCATTATTAGACGCAAAGGCGCAAAGACGCAAAGGTTTCTAAGGTAATTAACCTAAATACCTTGGCTAATTAGCATTGCGTTGCTCTTTGCGTCTTTGCGCCTTTGCGTCTAAAATACATCAAGCTCCTTTGCTTTAAATATTGGATGAGATAAATCCAGGATATGTTCAAGACCACGAATAAAGTGCGCATCCATGATACCGATATGGTGGGCATTCTCTACTTTCCCAAAATCTTTCGCTTTGCCCACGAAGCGTTTGAAGACTTCTTTATCTCCTTGGGGTTCAACATCCACGACTTCTTTTCTGACCCTAAGATGCTCTTTGTCATGGTGCATTGTGAAGCGGATTACCTCTCTCCTTTTCACCTAGGTGATGTCATCCATGTCGATCTGATCCTTAAGCACATCGGGACGACCTCTTTTACCTTGCACTTTGAACTCTATAAATTCGATGGGACGCACATGGGATCCGTCAAAACCGTCTACGTGTGCGTCGAAAAGAAACAATTCAAAAAGCAAAAAATCCCAGACAAACTGCGCAACATCTTAGAAAAACACCTGGTCAATGAGAAAGCGCAGTAGGTTCTGCAGTGTAGCGATTGCCCTCCATCCCTAACTTCACTACAGGGGTTTGAGGGTCGTGCGTAAAGAAGAGGCGGCCTTTGCGCTTGTGGAGATCTTCAAACAGTTTGCGCTTTTCATCCACAGTAAGCTCTGGGAAACGATCGTAGCCCATCACAATCGGCAAGTGCACCCAGGGAATCCCAGGCACTAGATCGCTGACAAATACCAGGGGGCCTTCGGGAAGCTCTAATTCTGCCAGCATCAACCCAATGGTGTGCCCGTGAGAATAGTGAAAGCGCACCCCAAAGTCCAATTCAGCACAATGGGACCCTTCGATGAGGACGAGACGCCCGGAGTCGGCTAGCAGCTCTTGAATTTGAGGAATAAAGGAAACTTGTTCGCGAATATGTGGGTTTTTGGCGCGTGCCCAGTGCTCGCGTCCCAAATAGTAGCGCGCTTTGGGGAAGTGCAACCGCATTTTTTCGCCATAGGCAGTCAAAAGACCCCCTGCATGGTCAAAATGCAAGTGAGAAAGCACGACCGCATCAATTTCTTCTTCCTTAACACCCAGGGCTGCGAGGTTTTCTAGGAGGACGTGCTGTGTTTCGTAGACGCCGAAGCGCTCTTTGAGCTTTGGCTCAAAAAATGCCCCGATACCCGTCTCAAAGAGCACTTGGCGCCCTTGCGGAGTACGCACAAGCAAGCAGCGGCAAGCCAAGGGAATGCGATTATGCGCATCGGCCGGAATCCACTTGTTCCATAAAGCTTTAGGCGCATTGCCAAACATGGAACCGCCATCGAGATGCTGCTTATTTCCCTCAACGATAAAGAGTTGCATCATTACCAACGGGGTTCGCGTTTTGTGAGAAAGGCCTGTAGCCCCTCTTTAGCTTCGGGGGATTGGCGCGCTTCGATGTGAAAAGGCATTGTTTTCAAGAAATCTTCAGAAAGACGCGTCGGGTAAAGAATGTCTAGGAGCTTCTTGGTCTTGCGCTCAGCGCCAGGAGCCCCCAGCAACACCTGCTGAGCTAGTTGAAGGGCCACATTTTGCAATTGAGCTAAAGGCGCGACCTTTGTCACCAAGCCTATTTCTAAGGCTCTCTTGGCATCCACGGCCTCACCCAGTAGCAGCAATTCGCGCATGTGACGACCCGCAAGCTGGCGCATCAAAATGACGGCAATATGCGCAGGGACTAACCCTCTGCGCACCTCAGGGAAGCTGATGTGCACGCCTTCAGCAGCTACGACAAAATCAAAAGCCGTCATCAAGCCAGCACCGCCTCCAATGGCCGCACCGTGGACAGCTGCGATGGTCACGGCAGGGCAATCGAGGATGGCGCGGAGGACATGCGCGACGAGTTGGGCCGACTCTTCTTCCTTGGAAGCATTTGTGGCCTCTTGCAGATCAAGACCTGCACAGAAGACGGGACCTTCTGCTTTTAAGATGATGACGCGAATCGAGTGATCTTGGTTCGCCTTCTCAAAGTGTGTACATAACTCTTTCATCATCTGTATGTTAAGAGCATTGCGCTTGTCTGGCCGGTTGAGTGTTATAATCTCGATGCCCGATTCTTCTCTATGGACGAGGGTGAGTGGCTGCGCCATTCGTTTCTCCTGATGCGGGTAAAAGGGAGGGAAGAAGGGCGTCGGGGATTTCGATGGGCATCTGAAGAAGGGCTTGACCGAGCGCTTTCCCTTGCGCGTCGATGCGCAGGGAGCGACTCCCCCCACCCTTTAAAATGCCCTGTAAAACGAAATTGAGTGCCCATAAGTTGGGCAGCTCATAGCGAATGGTAGAACGAACTCCCAACGGCAGAAAAAACTTTTCCACTTTTTCTGACGTTAGGATATCCCGTAGAAAGATAAAGCCCTGCGGCGTGTAGGCAATGACGCCGACGTTGGCGTTCGCACCCTTGTCGCCACTTCGCGCATAGGCAATTGTCTCTAATTTTGTCTTCATGAGCCCACATTAGCGTAAGCTCAGATTCTATGCAAAACTAGCAGCAGTCCTATAGACGCCGTCCCTGAACTTGAAGTTTTTCTTCCAGAGAGATGTGATTCATACTTGCTAATTGCTTCACCTTATTGAGTTCCACACTTATTTCAGTTGTCAATTCAGGATAGTAGCAAAGCAAATCCAGAATAACAGCTACTAATTGTACAAAATTTTCCGAAAAAACTTCCGTACTTGGACTTTCCGCTCGTAACATATCTCCAATGGTTTTGGGCTGTCCATCCACGATCTTGCATTCACCAAGGACCGCAGTCATCACTGTTCGTACGTTGGTTTGTGTGGGTTGCTTTAAGGCATATTCTTTGACTTCAGAACCTGCTTGAAGCCAACGATTTACTAAAATTCTGGGATTGACGGATACATCTTGGGCACTCATTTTAACACCCTCCGTGAAATGGTTGATGAAATGAAGGAGACAAATTCCCTTTTTTAGATACTATCTCATTTTCAAGACGTTTAAGGTCCTCGATAAGATCTGTTCTTTCTTCTTCATCGCATATTCTATGCAACTCTGCGCTTAATGACCGCATATTTTCAAGAGCTAAAAGTGCTTTGGGCCTGCATTGTTTTAGATTAAGCCCTTCCTCATAGATTTTGAGTACAATATTCGACAAAACAGCGATTCTCAGGCTTAAGTGTTCCTTTTCATTGCAAAGACAATAGCGATGTTCCTTTTTGATCACGGATACATTCGTGGCAGTTTCGATATAAGGTTGAAACTCGGGTAATGGGACTCTCGCTGGATCAATTTTATAACTGAAGTTTTGATCCAAGCACCTTCTTATAACGGGATTTGAGTCAGCTTTTTGTACCCACTGGCAAAGACATAAATGTATTTTGCTCATAAAATCCTCCTGTTAGCAAGGGATATTAGGAGACATCCAATTAAAGTGCAAGATCAATTTTAATTTTGAATCAGGATGGAGGGTTTAATAGCACTCGCTTCAATTAAACAAGGCCAGTAGCCAAAGACTGGCCTTACCTGTGGACGACCGAAAAGGTAGCCGCCGATCCCTTGCGGACCGCTGGTGACTAAGGGGGCGATCTCCTTCGAGAAGGCCTCAACAGCCTCTTTTTGGGGGTCGCTCACTGCGATGCGCATGACGCATTCAACAGCTTCGGAAGGATTTAAAATGCCAGGAACTGAGCCTCCCGTACCTAGGCATTCGATGTTCGCATTGGCTAGGTTATGTCCCGCATTTTCTACTTTTTTCAAAATGACTTGACCGGCGCGCTCTGCCTTAGCTGGTGCGTCTTTGCCGAAGATAGAAAGACAAGCTTCTGCGCGGTACCCATCTCTAAAGGTTGCGCTCACTTTATAAGTCAAAGGGGGCGCCATTCCTTTTGCATTGGTGACTTTCACCCGATCGGGTCCGGCATAGTCGACATAGAGAGAGAGAAATGAAACCGTCACATCGGGACTTAAGTAGCGCTCCGGGTCTCCAATTTCATAAAGCAATTGTTCCTTAATGGTTTGCAAATTTACGCGTCCGCCTGTTTTCGCGGGTTTGGTGATGACGAAGGAGCTATCTTCGCTCATCTCAACGACAGGAAAGCCGATGTTTTCAGGCGCTGGCATCTCCAGCCAATGGGTCGAAATACCACCCGTCGCCTGTGTGCCACATTCGATGAGATGGCCTGCCACCGTAGCTTGAGCAAGTTTATCCCAGTCATCTCTCTTCCAATTAAAGTGCGCAAGACAAGGCCCGACTGTCAAGCTGGGGTCTGCCACGCGCCCCGTGATGACGATATCAGCCCCTTGCATAAGAGCCTTGGCAATAGGCTCGGCACCCAAATAAGCGTTAGCCGTGACTAACTGGTTGAGAACCTGCTCTAAGGGCTCTCCAGTATCTAAGTTGTGAAAGAGTTCCTTTTTGGAATCGCCCTTAAGCAAAGCTAAAACATCATCTCCTGAGACTGTTGAGACTTTTTTCGCGCAACCCTCTTGCTGAAGAATCTTCACAACCGCTTGAGCGCAACCCTCGGGGTTAAGTCCTCCTGCATTGCATACGACCTTGACGTGTGAGCCCTCCTTCCAGAAGGGAATCAGCGACCGCACGACATCTAGAAAATCTGCCGCATAGCCAAGTTCTGGTTTCTTATCCCTCTGAATGGCCATAATCGACAAAGAAACCTCTGCCAGATAGTCGAGAGTGAGATAATCGAGATCGGGTTGCTGCTTCAGTAGCTCTGCAGGGGCACCAGGACTATCGCCCCAAAAAGCTTGGGCATTGCCGATCTTGATCATGCGCGTCATACTTGCAACACTCCTGTATGAAAGGTGCGTGGTGACAGAGGAGCTCTCTTAACGAGCTGTAGACAGCGGATGAGATTCTCGCGCGTCGTGTGAGGGGCGATGATGGCATCTACCCAACCTCTCGCTGCGCCATAGCGAATGTCCGTCTGCTCTTCATAGCGCTTCTTTGTCGAGGCGCGCATTTTTTCTAGTTCATCTGGGGCCAAAGCTTTGCCACGTCTTTCGGCGGCCTTTTGTTGGATCGTAAACAGGGTGTCAGCGGCTTGGTCAGCCCCCATTACTGTGTACTTGGCATTAGGCCAGGCCATGATAAAGTTTGGGTCGTAGGCTTTGCCACAGAGAGCATAGTTGCCGGCACCAAAGGAATTACCCACGACGACGGTAATCTTGGGGACGATGGAATTGCTGACCACATTGACGAGCTTGGCGCCGCTGCGAATAATCCCAGACTGTTCGGCCTCACGCCCTACCATAAAGCCGACGACATCTTGGAGGAAGATCAGTGGCACTTTGGTTTGATTGCAATCCATCACAAAGCGAGCCGCCTTGTCAGCGGCATCGGCATAGATCACGCCGCCGATTTGGATTTCGCCTTTGCCCGTTTGCGACTGGGCGCGCTGGTTGGCGATGATCCCTACCGGCATCCCCCCTATCCTAGCATAGGCTGTGACCAGAGTTTTGCCATATTGGGACTTGAACTCATCGAGCGAACCTTTATCGATGATACAAGCGAGCAGATCGTGCATATCGTAGGGTTTATGGCCATCCACGCTCACAATTTCATAAACATCTTCGACTGGTTTTTCTGTTGTCGTATTGTTTGCAGGCTGAATTGCTTCAGTGGGCAGCAAACTCACGAGACTACGCAACCTCTCCAAACAGGCCTTATCGTTAGGTTCGAAAAAGTCCACCGTGCCGCTAATTTCAGAGTGCATTTTAGCTCCGCCGAGTTCCTCTGCATCGATTTCCTGGCCAATGGCGGCTTTTACAAGGGCGGGCCCCGCGAGGTAGAGCCCACTGCCCTCGGTCATCAGCAACTTATCGCACAAAACGGGTAGATAGCCGCCACCAGCTATGCAGTTGCCCATGATGGCGGCATATTGCGGGATGCCAGCAGCAGAAAAGACGGCATTATTGCGGAAGATGCGGCCAAAATCGTCTTCGTCGGGAAAGATTTCATCTTGAAGAGGCAGAAAAACCCCGGATGAGTCGACTAAAAAGATGACGGGGAGCCGGCAGTCAAAGGCGATGCGTTGCGCGCGCAAAACTTTTTTAACCGATTGGGGAAACATGGCCCCAGCCTTAACCGTCGCATCGTTAGCGATCACCATGCAGGGATGGCCTGCAATCTGTCCAATTCCCGTGATGGATCCCGCTGCTGGTAAGCCACCCCACTCCTGATACATCTGGAAACCCGCCCACAGGTTGAGCTCAAAAAATGCGGTATTTGGATCGAGAAGATGCTGTAGCCGCTCGCGGGCGACCATGCGATCTAGGCGCTCTTGCCTTTCGCGCCCTTCCTTGCCGCCGCCTTCGCGAATCTTATCCTCTTCGGCTGCAAACTCTTGTGTTAGTTGTTTGAGTTTCATTAAGTGTGGATCCCAGTGAGTTGATTGGCTAGCGACTCATAGGCCTGGTCCTGATTGTGAAAAAGGGTCCCAAGGTTCTGCTTGATCGCGACGTCGGCTAACTGACAAAAGAGTTTACCCTTGGCTAGATCTTGGTTAAGGCGCGCTGGATCTGCATCTAGTTTGCTCAACACCGAAGCGGTGGTGTAGATAGCCATAGCGGTATTGGCAACGCGATCGAGAAGGAGCTGCTTTTCCAAAATCTCTTCACGATGGTAGGTAAGCAGCTTGGTGATATGATAACCAAATGAGCGAATCGCCCGCCCAAGTTGATGGGCCTCTTGCTCTAGGAGGGGGCTTTTCACGGGGATATGGGGGACTCTTAATCCCATGAAGCGCTGTTTTGTAAAGCGCCAGATAGAATCGTATTGCCTGAAAGGGTCTTTCAAGGCATCGGCAACGCCCTTCATCTGAACGCCGACGTCGCGCATGCCGACAGCACCGATAAAGGCACGCATCACTTCGTTGGACCCTTCTCCAATCATGTTGAGGCGGGCATCGCGCATCATGCGTTCGAAGGGTTCATCGGTGAAGAAGGAGCGTCCACCAAAGATTTGCATCGTCTCATAGAGAATCTGCCACAAGGCATCGCTGGTGAAGACTTTTAGCATCGCCGCTTCTAACATAAAGTCTTCCACATCATTGTCTACAAGGCCTGCCGTCATATAGGTCGTGGCATCCATGGCATAGACTAGGGCCGCCATCGTGGCAATTTTGCGTTTGACTAAGGCGAAAGAAGCGAGAGGACGCTGAAATTGATGACGCGTGCGTGCATGTTCGATAGCACGCTCCAGGAGATATTTTCCAGCGCCTACGCAGGTTGCACCAAAGGTGGTGCGTCCGTAGTCTAAGACGGTCAAACAGACGCGCAAGCCACCCCCTTTTGGTCCCAGAATATTGGCTTCGGGAACCTCGACATTGTCCAAGTCAAAAATCGCCGTCTTGGAGCCGCGCATGCCCACTTTTTCAAGCGCAGGACTGACCACTTTAAAGCCCGGCATATCCGGAGTGACGAGGAATGCGGTGATCTTATTGTCCTCGGTTTTGGCCATCACCGTCAACACCTGGGCGATGGCGCCATTGGTGATCCATTGTTTGCGCCCGGTCAGCCGATACACCTTTTTGGCAGGATCATAGACCGCGCGCGTTTCGATGCCGCTCGCATCAGACCCTGCGTTGGGTTCTGTGAGGGCGAAGGCAGCGAGTGCATCGCCATTGGCCAATGGTTTAAGCCAGCGCTTTTTTTGTTCCTCTGTGCCAAAAAGGAGCAGCGCTTTGAGCCCGATGCTCTGGTGGGCATTGACAAACAAGGCCGTCGAGCCACATCTGCGTGCTATTGCTTCAACAGCTTGACAGTAAGCCTTTTGCGACATGCCCTGCCCGCCATATTCCGTAGGAATGGTCATGCCCAAAACGCCTACTTGTCCTAGGCCCTTGATGACGCTTTCCGGGATGTTTTGCTCGCGATCGATGAGCGCCCCATCGATCGAAGAATCGACGAACTTTTGCACCTTTTGCAAATATTCTTGTGTGCGCTTTTCCTGGTCTTGGCTAAGGTATGGATAGGGAAAGATTTGGGAGTCGTCGAGGATGCCGAAGTAGAGCATTTTGGCAAAGCTCGACTTCTTCTTGGGCCCGGCAAATAAAAGCTCTTCAATCTGCCGCCTCTGCTGCTCATCCATAGATTTAAACCCTTTTTGGTCACCTTAGCAAATCCATTCGGCAGATGCAAGGGGCAGTGCTTCCCCCGCGCTTTCCCTGTCGACTCCCCCGGGGGCGAATCCCAATTTTAATAAAAACTTTAAAATATATAAATATTTTTAATTTATAATTTAATTCATGATTATAGCACCCACAATTGTCCAAAAGAGCAAATATTGTATTGATTCTCCTTTAGGCTCTATTGTCAAGGCAAGCGAGGATACATTTCTGACCATCTGGAAAAGAGTGCAGCAAATTAATCCCATTAGCCGCCCAGAAATCCCCCTTCTGTTTTCAGCTGTCGCTTTGGTGGCGTTCCCTTCGTCGATAGGTCTCTATATCATCACGGGAATCTTTCTCGTTTATGTAGCCCTCTTAGAAGAAGCTTTCAAACATCCGATTGCCAAAGTAAATGGTCAATATTGGATTAAAAACAGGGATTTCCAATCCATTAATCCCGTAAAGGTAAAAGAAGTGATAGCGGAGCTAAGTTCTAAACCATTTTTTCAGCATTGGCTTTCTGCAAAAAATTTAACGGTTGCACAGGCGGAAAAACATTTTGAAAAAGAATTGTTAAAAGGAACATGCTACGGCCATTCTTGTGCTCGGTTATCACAACTGGCCGCAGGCGGAGCGCTAGATAACACTCCGGACGAAAAGAAAGTTTATTTGCATCAAATTTTACATCTTATTGATATATATCAACTTAATACAGGGCCTCGGCATATATCATTAGCTTCACAACAACAAATAGATGACGTAAAAGAATGCCAGGATTTACTCTATAAAATTGCGGATCCAGCAAGAGTAAAGTTAAGCCATTATCACAATCTTTGGTATAACTCTTTTTACAATATAGATAGTGATTTAAAACTAGCTTGGGATAAATTTTTTCCTTATGAACAAAAAAGAATCATTTCAGGAGATTCCACATTTTACGAAGGTGCGCAACTACAATATGAAAATGTACTTAACGCTCAAAAAGTGGATTTGGACTGGAACAAACATTACCTTTGCGGATTAATAGGTGGTTTCGATCATGCCATCGCCTTTAATATCGAGCGCGACGCAGTGTTTGTCTATGATGTTCAAAAAGGGTACTCCAAAGTCCCTCCACAAAATTTCTGTGAATTCATCGTCAACGAAGTTAGAAGTTACTCTAAAGAAAAGTGCATTAACATCGATCTTTTCTTAGTGGAGAAATTAAGTTCATGGTGGGGAAATTAAACTCATGAACGTTGCACCCACAATTGTCAAAAAGAGCAAATATTGTATCGATTCCCCTTTAGGCCCTCCTGTAACAACCCCAGAGAATAAAGTTGTGACTATTTGGAAAAGTGTGGAAAGAAACAATAGTCCTGTTTTTCCCCTCCTTTTCTCTGCCGTTTCTTTTCTAGCATTACCCCGGTGCATAAGCCTTCCATTCCTTCCAGCAATCTTTGCCATTTTTTATCTTCTAAGCAAAAAGACACCTATTATTGAAGGAGACGGTAAGTACCTTATTAGATTTAGAGAACCAAGAAAATCGACTAATATCACAATCTTAAAAGAGGTCCTAGCAGAGCTCAACACTAAACCCTTTTTCCATCATTGGCTTTCTGCAAAAAAATTTACGATCATGCAAGCGGAGATGTATTTTGAAAATTATTTTACAAGAGGACTCTGCTTTGGTCAATCTTGTGCCAGGTTGTCCCAACTAGTAGCGGGTAAAGAACTAGATAGCACCCCTGATGAAAAGAAGGTCTATCTGCATCAAATTTTAAATCATATCGATATAACTTTCTTAAACTATGCGCCTATTTTAAAAAGCGAAGCTTCGCAACAGCAACTAGATGATATTAAAGAATGCCAAGATTTGTTGTACAGGGTTGCTAATCCCGCAAGCATTAAATTCAGCCATCACATCATTGATTTTTACAGTCGTACACCTTTGCAAGAGGTGGATAAGAAGTTACAAGCGGCAATGTCCTCCTTTTTTCCTTATACAGAAGCAGGAATCAATACACGAGGGTCATCCTCAACTTTGATTGACAATTCACAACAGGATTACGAAAAACAATCAACTGCTCAAAAAGTCGATTTAGAATGGCATAAACATTATCTTTGCGGACTTATTACTATGCCGGCTGGAACTATAGCCCATACAATCGCATTTAATGTCACGCGCGACGCAGTGTTTGTTTACAATATCCAAGAAGGATACTCAAAAGTACCTCCTCAACATTTCTCTGAATTCATCATCAATGAAATCAAAAGCGATTCTCCAGAAAAGTGGTTTAATGTTGAACTTTTCCTAGTGGACAAAGTCAACTCATGAACGTAGCACCCACAATCGTCTCGAAAAACAAATATTGCATCGATTATCCTTTAGGCATCCCTGTAACCACCCCAGAGAATAATAAAGTTGTGACAATTTGGAAAAGTGTGGAAAGAAACAATAGCCCTGTTCTTCCCCTTCTTTTCTCTGCCGTTGCTTTGCTGGCATTGCCCCGATACATGAGCCTTCCATTCCTTCCAGCAATCTTTTCATTTTATTATCTTATCGACAGTAAGGCACTTCTTCCTGATAAGTACCTGATTAGACTTAGAGAACCGAGAAAATCGATTAATAGCACCATTTTAAAAGAGGTCTTAGCAGAGCTCAGCACTAAACCTTTTTTTCAGCATTGGCTTTTATTAAAAAAATTTGTGCTCCTGCAAGCCGAATTGTATTTCGAAAATGATTTTACGGGTGGACTATGCTTTGGCCAATCTCGTGCCAGGGTGTCACAATTAGTGGCAGGTAAAGAACTAGATAGCCCCCCTGATGAAAAGAAAGTCTATCTGCATCAGATTCTAATGCATATCAATATAGATTTCTTAAACAATGCGCCTTTTCTAAAAAGAGAAGCTTCGCAACAGCAACTAGATGATATTAAAGAGTGTCAAGATTTGATTTATAGGATTGCTGATCCATCACGCATTAAATTCAGCCAGCGCATGATTCAATTTTGCAGTTACACGGGGCCTTTGCAAGAGGTTGATGATGGATTACAAGCAGCCATGGCCTCCTTTTTTCCTTCTACACAAGCAGGAATCAATACCTTCCTGTCTGAAATTATTTTAAGGGATGATCAACAACGAGATTACGAAAAACAGTTAACAGCTCAAAAAGTCGATTTCGAATGGAATAAACATTATCTTTGCGGACTCATCACTATGCCTTCTGGAAAAATGGCCCATACCATCGCCTTCAATATCACCCGCGAAGCTGTGTTTGTTTACAATGTCCAAGAAGGGTATTCAAAAGTTCCCCCTCAACACTTCTGTGAATTCATCATCGATGAAATCAAAAAAGATTCTCCGCAAAAGTGGTTTAAGGTTGAACTTTTCCTCGTCGACAAATCCAGCTAAATGTCATTTTGCGGACAAAAAATGATGATTTTTCGACTTGCAAATCGACAAATGTCGTTTTATGGACAGGAAAAACACCATTTTTCGACTTACAAATTGACAAATGTCTCTTTGGGGATTATAATATAGAGAAAAAGCAATGAGAAAATGAATCTATGGCACGCTTTATTGGTCGTGAGAATGAACTGGAAATTTTAGGTGAACTCCTAAAAAAGAAGAGCGCAAGTTTAGTTGTTATAAGAGGAAGACGCCGTATTGGCAAAAGCCGCTTGGTAGAAGAATTGGTGTCACGCTTTCCAATTGAATTCTTTTATAGATTTTCTGGTCTTCCTCCTACTCCAGAAACTACTGCGCAATCCCAACGTGAAATATTCGCAGGTCAGCTCTCGAGCCACTTTGGGACATCCATTGAATTTTCTGGAATCCTCTCCCATGATTGGTCGACGCTTTTCTCCAAGCTTGCTGAGAAAATACAAAAAGGGCGGACACTTGTCCTCTTGGATGAAATTTCTTGGATGGGTTCTTTGGATTCTGATTTTTTGGGAAAACTTAAAGATGCATGGGATGCGCATTTTAAACAAAATGATCAGCTCATCTTGATTATCTGCGGATCCGTTTCAACTTGGATTGAAAAAAATATTTTGTCTAATACGGGATATCTTGGACGTATTTCCATAGATCTCACTCTCAAAGAACTTTCCTTACCTGACTGTGCAAAGTTTTGGGAGCCCTATGGATCGCAGATCTCTCCTTTCGAAAAACTAAAGCTCCTTGCCGTGACGGGTGGGGTTCCACTCTATTTGGAACACATCCGACCAGATAAATCTGCAGAGGAGAATATCACATCGCTTTGCTTTCGCCAATCGGGATTATTGTTTCGGGAATTTGAAAATATATTTTCCGATCTATTTTCTAAGCGAAGTGCTTTTTATAAGAAAATCATCGAAAGCTTAGCCAAAGGGCCCTTAACCCAAGAAGAGATCTGTGAAAACATTGGGCATTCACGCTCAAGCAAGATCGGCAAGTACTTGGAAGATCTCATCACTTCCGGGTTCATTATGCGTGATCGCACATGGCAACTAAAAACGGGACGCCCAGCCAAGTTAAGTCGTTATCGAATTTGTGATTGCTATGCGCGTTTTTATTTAAAATACATTGAAACGAATAGGCATAAAATTGAGCAGGATCAATTTCAGGCTCACTCTGTCTCCACGCTTTCGCAGTGGAGTACAATGATGGGATTGCAGTTTGAAATTTTAGTTTTGAATAATCGCAAATTGATTTGGCAAGCCTTGAAAATATCTCCAGAAGATATTATTTATGACAATCCATTTTTCCAAAATCCAACCCAACGTCAGTCAGGCTGTCAAATCGATTATCTCATTCAGACCAGGTTTAATTCAGTGTACATATGTGAAATAAAGTTTTCTCAAAGAGAAATCGGTTCATCTATCATCAAAGACATCCAAGAAAAAATAAATAAATTATCTCTGCCAAAGCACTTTTCTTACCGACCTGTCCTCATCCATGTCAATGGAGTTACAGAAGAATTGGAAGAAAGTGGCTTTTTCAAAAGTATAATCAAATTTGGGGATTGGCTTTAGCTCGCTTAAGGCAGCTTCTTTCAGAACTGTTTCCACCATTCAGAAACACCTTGTAAAGCATAACTTTCGGAAGTTGCGCGAGCAGCAAGCCCGAGCTGCAGCTGGATTTCAACCCACCGGCCCCTTTTAATTAAAAATTAACGAATAATTAATAATAAGCAAATTAAGTCGCGTTAAAATTTATTATATTGTGATGTATAATAAATACTATGAATGTTGATTTAAACTTTAATAATATAAGCCCTACCCCCCCTTAACTAACGCCCCATCATTGCCAGCAACGCCCAAAAAAGTCTCTTCTCATTTAATGCGCCAAGCGACGCGCAGGGAAGAGGGAAGCGTGGACGTTGAACAAGCGGTCCAAAGTGTCAAAAAAAACCTACCCCCCGAGAATATGACGCCAGAGCAATTGAAACGCTACCTGGCAGAATCTCAAGAGATTGTCGTGACGCAACAGATTTTTAAATCCCTTTTTCCCAGCGGATTTGTGGATAGCGCCTCAGGACCAAAAGGAACGGGAAGTGTAGAACTTTGGAACGCAGATCCCCAATTTCATGAGAGTATTTTAGCTGAGCTTCTTAAAGCTTTTGCTGAAGGCCGCGTCAAGGCTGTTATTGCCACAGATAGTACACTTCATGAAAAACTCTCCTACAATAATCAATTTGAAGATCATCTACATGCAAAAAGCCAAGATTACGACAAATCCATGATCATTGCCTTTGCATTCGATAAATATTTCCATCACTTGAGCAAGAAAGAACAACAACTTCTGCAAAGCAAAATCATTAAATACGTCGATTATATCGGTTTAAGAAAAGATAACATTGTAAAAATTTTGCAATCCTCCAATGCTACCAGCCGTCTTCTTAAGTCCCCTGAAGCATTGGAGAGTTTAACGCGTTTTCTCGATGAGGTTGCCGAAGAAATGAGAAACATGATTAACCGCAGAATTCAAGAAGGCGATGAAGGGCGCATGCGTTTGGGTGCACCTCCGATCACTGAAGAAACTATTGTCGTTACCACGACATCCTCCGGAGGAGCTCACCGCTCCATCGCTGCCGTGATAGATGATAGTTTAAACAGACGCAAAATCCCCCACGTTCTCGTTAACGAAAGCGAACTTGTGGAGGAAGACAATTTAAAATTGTTTACCGGTTTGCACCGCAACGAAGTTTTCAATAAAGTCTCCCAGCAAAGTCAGCAAATGCTTTATGGAAAGCAACTTAAAAAATTGGATGACCATCTCTGTGCTTTTATACCGGATCAACGCATGGATGCTTTTAGGCGTGCATTGGGTAAGTCGACATTTTTAGTTTCTACTTCTCATCATCCAGAAAACGTGCGTGCTGTTGCTGAAAATGGCAAAAGGGTCTGCTTTCAAATTTGCGATTTCGGAAAGATACCCGATAAACTTGAAAGCATCGCACGAGCCACTGCAAAGTATAAATTGTCTGGAATCACCTTCTTTGCACCTTCTGAACGATCGACTCTGCAGATCACCAAAAAACCCAGCACAATTCCGCCAGCTTCCCCAAGGCCTGTTACAAAACAGAAGGTCCATTTACCTCAAGTTCCTGAACGATACAAAGGACGCTATGACAACTATGAAGAGTTCGTGCGCGTCCATCGCTATCCCGTACACGCTGCTTTTATGAAACAACTCGATACTGCGGATCTATTGAAAATCAGGCAGAAGTTTGAAATTAGACCTGAAGCTAGGCTGTGGGTGCTCACCATGGGCAGTCAAGGCGTGGGAAACGCTTTAGAACATTATCTAAATCAGATTATCGAAGGGGCTCTCAAAGATATCCAGCATGGAAAAATGACCGATTTGGATGTGGTGATTTTGTGTGGCACAAATGAGCGCTTAAAAAGACGGTTGGAAGACGCCTTTCAACTTACCCTGGAAAAGCATTGTCAGGGAGACGCCGAACTCCTCAAAAAAGTTAAACATTATTTGCATATTAAGCCCTTATCGAAAATCTCTTTGGAAGAAGTGGCTGCCTTAGGAAAAGCTTCCCAAGCGTTCTTAAGTAAACCTGGCGGAGGAACCGCTGCCGAAGCCCTGCTAGGAGAATTTCCCATGATTATTCACCGCGATGAAAGGCACAAATGGGAATTTGGAAATATTGAAGAGCTTATAGAGAGTGGCGTGACGGAAATTAAGCCAAATGAAAACTTCTATGAAAAGGCAAAAAGTGCCGCTAGAGCCAGGGCGCCTAATCCTTACACAACACCCGAAGATTGTGTTGATTACGCCATCGAAGTACTCTGGAAGCTCGAACAACAGCGTTTTTAATTCCTTTTTTATATTCAAATTGAATTAATTTATACTATAATAATGATGAGAATTATTAGGGTATATTAATGGATCGACTGCGGAATAAATTTGCTTTAATTACGGGTGGGTCGAGCGGGATTGGTTGGGAAGTTGCGCGCCGCTTTCTCGAAGAAGGCGCCAGGGTTTTAATCACGGGACGCAACCAAGAGAAATTAGACAAAGCCTGCAGTGATTTGAAAGCTCTTTATCCGCAATTTTCACCAAACATCCGCTGCATAGCTTTGGATGGGTCCAAATTAGAATCAGTGCGCGCAGGGATCGAGCAAATCCAGGGTGAAAAGATCGATATTCTGGTCAATAATGCCGGGTCAGCCGGCCCTATGCAAACGCTCTCCAATATTCCTCTTCATGATCAGGAGCGAAAAGACCTACAAGAAAAGGAAACACTCGCAGATGCCATTGGATCCCTGTTGGGAGGCACCTGGTACTTGACTATCGCTCTTCTACCTCTTCTTAACCCCCATGCTAGCATCATCAATATTTCCACCATCTTCTCCAAAACAGAATATTATGGACGCATTGCCTATGTCGCTCCCAAGGCGGCACTCAATACGCTTAGCCACCTCATGGCAGAAGAACTTGGCCAAATCCGCATCAATACTGTTTTTCCAGGGCCTGTCCAAGGGGAGCGCATTGAAACCGTCTTTTCGGCCATGGATAAACTCAAAGGTCTAGAGAATGGAGCGACAAGCAAACAGATTGCCTCCACAATGCTGCTACCCTCCTATTTAAACAAAGATGAGATCGCCAATACCATTCTTTTTTTGGCCAGCGACGAAAGCACGGGAATCACCGATCAAAACCATGAAGTCACACACGGTTTACAGATGAATTCCCACGACGGCATCGAAATTGTGGTCTCTCCTGACACTCTCAACCTCAATCTCAATGGCCACTTTGTTTGGATCTTAGCCGGCGATCAACAAGAAGTCGGCCTCGCCCTAGCTCAAGCCCATCTAGACAGGGGTGCGGAGGTGCTACTGACCTTCAGAAACAAAGAAAGTGTCGCAGCCGCACTTCAAAAAACAAAAGCGCAGCTCAAATTTTCCATCCAACAATTTGATCCCACACCGGAGCGTGAATGGGAAACCCTGACGAAAAATTTCTCGCACAGGATGTTCTATCCCAATCATGTCTTTGTGCTTCCTCAAGCTAGTGAAAAGGCCTGGAAGGAGCATTTTGGAGAAAGCCTCGTAGCACTTCCGCTTGAGAAAATCGAACATTTTTTGCGCGAAATCGCCGACAGCATCGCAGTCGCACGAGGGTTAAACCGCCTGTTCCATAGCAATCAGTATTCGCCAGCCCATCAAGCGACGATCGCGTTTATCAGCAATGGCTCGGATGGCAAGAACAAATTTGCTAAAATCCACTCAAGCGCTATCCACCAAATGATCCGCACTTGGCGTCACGAAGAAAGCTTCTACCAGGGACAGGGTGTGTCTCCAGGACCCCACCTCTGGCAATTGATTCGCTACGAAAATGAAGAGCCCGGCAACTTAGATGTCATCTGTCATGTAGCCCTCAATATTTCTGCAGGGACTTGTCACTATCCTCACATTGACATCACGTTGGGTCAGGAAGTTTCCTACGAGGCTCTGAAGCAATACCGCAACGAGAAATACAATAAACTCTTGGGCAATCTCACAAATAAAGTCGCTCTCATCACGGGAGGTAGCGAAGGGATTGGAAGAGAAACCGCCCGCATCCTACTTGAAGGAGGAGCCCGCGTCATTCTAGCCTCGCGTTCGCGGGAAAAACTCGAAAAAACGCGGGAATTTTTCATTAAGGAGCTGGAGTTAAATGGATATACCTCACCAGAAGACCAAGTGTATGTATTGGAATGCGATGTCTCCGATGAAAATTCAATTGCAAAGGCCTTTCAAGAGGTTGTTGAGAAATTCGGGCGCATCGACTTTCTGATCAACAATGCCGGAATTACCGGACAAGAAAAGAGCGTGGTCGACATTCCCTTGGAGGGTTGGCGCAATACGTTGAATGCCAATTTAATCTCTAACTATAATCTCATCACTCATGCCTTGCCCTTGATGAAGCAAAACCATGAAGGCTATATCGTCAATGTCAGCTCCCAATTTGGAGGCATGCATTTTGCAACACCGGCCTACCCCAACCGCGCTGACTATGCCGTCACAAAGGCGGGCCAGCGCGCCTTAGCCGAAGCCTTTGGAGGCATCCTTGGACCCGATGTGCTCATCAATGCGGTCGCTCCTGGGCCTGTCGAAGGCGATCGCCTAAGAGGGGGTACTAACCGCTCCAGCCTTTATTATAGAAGGGCCAAAGGAAACTTAGAAAACATACGCACTAACCTAGTTTACAATGCACTCGTGGAAGTTTGGCGCGAGATTAAAGAAATTGGTTTTGCACTTGAGATCCTGGCCTTGAATGACATTGCGCAGATTAAAAACCGCCCCGATCTCCCCTTGCCTATCCAGAGGGCATTATCCAAGATTGCAAAGACTGAAGGGAGCTCTTCCACGCATCTGTTGACGAAAACGCTCGCAGAAAGAATATTGACGCGTTTGCAATGGGCACATTGTCTCCCAGAAAACTATAAGCAAGAAACCTTTTTTCAAAGCTTTGAAAAGCCACCTGAACCTTTCTTTAGCGAAGAGGAAATCAACCATGCGGCTAGTAGCATCTTGAAAAAAATCATGACCACGCTATCGCTTGGCCACATGCCCACAGAATATGATATTGGAAGAGAAGTGGCCCTCAACATCACTAACCGCTGCATCACAGGGGAAACGATTTATCCCTCTTGTGGCATGACGTTAGAAAAGTTCTCAAAAAGCAGCGATTGGGTAGGCTACTTCCCTTCGGCTCTATACGATCATCTGCAAGTTAAAACCGTGGCGATTGTGGGAGATGCCATGTACACAGAAATGGCTCTTATCGCTGCCGCCTATAGCAAAGGCAAATCGATTCAAGAAATCTCCGTGCTGGTAGGGTCTTCTGAAGGGGCACACAGCGTAAAGAGTGCCTTGGAAGAGAGGGGCGTCCATTCAGATGCAATTGCTGTTAAAATAGTGGACTTACATTCCCTTGATTCCATTCTCGATAACTTAACTCCCCCAGATGTCCTCATCAGCATGCCTCAGGGGAATATTCCAACGGGTGCAGACTGGCACACCTTACCTCCTTTAGAGCAATTTAAAAAAATCATGGAAGAACAAATCACCCATCACTTCCTCGTAGCACGTCGCGGATCATTATTCGATCATTGCCGTGTCTTTTTGATCACCCCTGCATTAAATAAAGACTCGTCTAAGCTAGCAATCGCTTTTGCACAATTCATTCAATCCAGCCTCTCATCCCTTTGCACAACAGCTGCAACAGAGGCCGCACGCTTGACACATCAGGCTGTGTTCTATCAGATCAATTGCAATTTGAATTTGGATGAGGAGATTTATAGGGATCAACTGATCCAAGCCCTCATGACTCTATCCCTGCCAAGAGAAAAGGATTCTAAAATGCAAACGGGAGCCATTTTAACAGTTTAGGTGTTTATGCAAACTATTAGAAAAAACCCCATCAGCACGCGCCAAGACTGGGAAGACATGCGCGAAGCGGCTAGGAAAGATCCTGGCAAGTTTCATGGGGAGATTGCCAAGCGCGAAATCTTTTGGTTTAACCGTGAGGCCAACGCCTGGATAAAAAAGGTCGACAGTTTGCATCCCTGGATAAGTTTTGACGCCACCACAGGCCATAAGCTACCCATCGATCTTCCTGCTGATTACGACCCATGGAAGCGCGCCTTTAATGACTTAGACCCCCCCTTCTACAAATGGTTTGAAGGGGGCTTAACGAATGCTTGCTTTAATGAAGTGGATGTCCATGTCTTAGCGAGTCACGGAGATGAAGTGGCCATGATCTTTGAAGGCGATCGCTGGGATCCCTCCTTAAACCATGGGCGAGGAGGCCCTGTCGTCCAGAAAAACGTGACGCGTAAAACGCTGCTTTGGGAAGTCGTCAAATATGCACAGGTTCTAAAAAATCTCGGCCTTAAACAGGGTGATCGCATCGCCTTGAATATGCCCAACATTCTCGAGCAGATCTATTTCATTGAGGCTGCAAAACGCTTAGGAATCATCTATACCCCCGTGTTTGGTGGTTTGAGTGCCAAAACACTCGCCGATCGCATCCAGGATGCAGGTGCAAAGGTCGTCGTCACTGTTGATGGGGCCCACCGCAATGCCGAAGTCATTCCTTTTAAGGGGACTTTTACCGACAAAGCTTTAGATGATTACATCCCGGTCACAAAAGCATTATCCATCCTCGAAGGATTACAGCCTGCAATTCCACAAGCCATCCTATCTGAAGTGAAAAAGGCCATCCAAGGTGAAATTACTGTAGAACCCTGGGTGATTATGACAGGTGTAGGGAAAGCCTTAGAATCGATCAAAGGTTGGGATGCAAATAAGAAGTCTGCAATGCGCACAGCGATAGCAGAAGCCCTCGTCACAAACACATCAACTATCACGACGCTTGTTGTACAGCATACCAAAACGCCTGATATCCCTTGGAATGCAAAGCGCGACCTTTGGGTGCACGATCTTATAAAAGTTGCCACAAAAGAACTTCTCGATCAGTGTCATCTCTCTTCAGAAAAAGAGCTTCTATCTCTTCCCGACGCTAAGTTTGCAGAATTGATTTTAGCTGCTTTACCTCCCGTTCCCGTCGATGCCGAATTTCCCCTCTTTATTATGTACACGAGTGGCAGCACAGGAAAACCGAAAGGCGTCGTACATACCCACGGGGGTTACGTGGCAGGGATTGCCCATACGATGCGCATTAGCTTTGATGTGGATCCTGAAGCGATGATGCCCGAAGTGATCTATGTCATTGCCGATCCTGGCTGGATCACAGGTCAATCCTACATGATCAGTGCAGCGCTCACTACGCGCACGACAAGTATTATAACAGAAGGATCCCCTCTCTTTCCCAATGCAGGCAGGTTTGCTAGCATCATTGAACGCTACAAGGTCAACATTTTTAAGGCGGGATCTACCTTCTTGAAGACGATTATCACGGATGCTCAAAGCATTGCCGACATTAAAATTTACGACCGCTCTTCTCTCAAAGTCGGGACATTTTGCGCCGAGCCCACCAATCCCACAATCCAACAGTTTGCAATGGATTTGTTGACGCATCACTACATAAATTCCTACTGGGCGACAGAGCATGGTGGAATCGTCCTCACGCACTTTTTTGGGAACGAAGAAATTCGCTTAGAGCCCAATGCGCATGCTTATCCACTGCCTTGGGTTTTTGCCGATGTGTGGATCCAGGATAAAGCGGTAGAGGGGCAGCAACGCAGCGCTTTTCACACCGCAAATTTCCAAGAAAAGGGTGAAATCGTCATCACGCGCCCTTATCCCTACCTCGCCCGCACAGTGTGGGGCGATGTCCAAAATTTTGGCAAGCCCACTTGGAAAGGGGATGCAGAAAGATTCGTTAAAATCTACTTTAGCCAATGGGGCTCATCCGACGGCAAGCCCGTCTGGGCCTATACCCAAGGGGATTATGCCTGTAAGTACGATGATGGCAGCATGAGCCTGCATGGGCGCTCGGACGATGTCATCAACACTTCAGGGCATCGCATCGGAACAGAAGAGATCGAACGCGCAATTCTACTCGATAAGCAACTTAACCCCGACAGCCCTATACGCAATGCCATTGTCGTGGGGGCTCCTCATGAAGAAAAGGGCACCGTTCCCGTCGCTTTTATTTTAACTCATGATGGAAAGCCGCTCACGTGGGAGCATGAAAAACGCCTTGCCAGCCTGGTAAGAGAGGAAAAGGGCAGTGTCGCCGTTCCAGCAGGCTTTATAACTGTGAACCAATTCCCCGAAACCGCTACGGGTAAATACATGCGGCGTTTTATTCGCAATCTATTGGAAAATGCACCTCTCGGAGATGTCAGCACATTGCGCAATCCTCAATCCTTAAAACTCATTGAGGCTGGCATCAAGCGCTGGCGCGCCTTTCAAGACCTGAAAGAGCATCAGAGCGCACTAGAAATCCACTCGACTCTACGCGTCGAATATCACCTTGTTGCAGCCGGGTCCTACATTGCCATCATCACTTTCGATAAACCCCCTGTCAATGCAATCAACGAGCATTCTTTGGATGAACTGAATACGATTATAGATCATCTAGCCCGCCGTGAGGATATCAAGGTCGTCATCCTGACCGGTGCAGGAACTAAATCCTTTATTGCAGGAGCGGATATTCGCCAATTTTTGGATGAGATGAATACAATCGAGGATGTGCTTCCCCTGCCCAATAAAGCCAATATCGCAATCAAGGCTTTAGAAAATATGCAGAAGCCCGTCATCGCCGCTATCAATGGCCTAGCCCTCGGTGGGGGAAATGAATTTCAGATGGGGGCCCATTATCGCCTTGCAGAGCCCACCGCGCGCTTTGGACAGACCGAAATCAATCTGCATCTTATCCCAGGCTATGGCGGAACTCAACGCTTACCACGCTTGACTATCGAAAAGCTGGGAGAAGAAAGAGGGTTAATCGCGGCAGCAGATTTGATACTAGGTGGAAGAACGATCGATGCTGAAGAGGCCTTGAGAGTGGGTTTAATTCAAGAGATCTCCCATTCACAGGATTGCCTCACGCGGGCGGTCCAACTAGCAAGGGATTATATCGCTTCACCCTCCTCTTCTCAATTAGCGCAAGTTCACAAAGCTCGTCTGCATCTAAATTCAGAATGGCAAAAGCCTAAAACCTTCCCAGAATCATTTTTAGACAACCCTGAAGTTAAACGTCTCATGGGGCAATGCACAAGTGCAGGCAGAGAACTGCCGATGAAGTCGATTCTAGAAACCTTGCGCTTTGGATATGAAAAGGGTTTGACAGCTGGACTAGAGTTTGAATCTAAACGCTTCGCTGAATCGGTCGTGCATCCCCAAATGGGCCGCTATGGCATCCAAGCCTTCTTTGATAAGAGGAGTGGCCCTTTGCCTACGCACATTCGACCCCATCCTGAGGAGAAAGAATTGCTAGAGCGGAAGGAATTGCTGCTTTTAAGAACACCTTTCTTCCCTGGGTTTACAGAGTTGCCAAAATTCCAATACGCCCAACTTATTGAACGCGATGACAACACCGGGATAGTCCATCATGGAGACCCTGTGGAGGCTGAAAAACTGCGCATCATTCCGGTGGAACATCCCAAGCCTTCAGAAGCTTTGCTCTATATGTTGACCAGTGAAATCAATTTCAATGATATCTGGGCCATCACTGGGGTGCCCGTTTCCCCATTTGAGAATCACGATGCCGATTGGCATGTTACAGGTAGTGGAGGAGTGGGTTTAATCGTCGAAATGGGTTCTGAGCTTAAGGAAGAAGGGCGCCTCAAAGTGGGCGATCTCGTGGCTGTCTTTTCCGGCAAGTCGCAGTTGCTGTCCCCCTTGGCAGGGCTAGACCCCATGTACGCAGACCAAAAAATACAAGGGTATGAGACTCCAGACGGCTCCCACGCCCAGTTTCTCATTGCGCAAGGGCCCCAGCTATTTCCCAAACTTCCCGACCTCACGTTAGAGGCTGCAGGCTGCTACATGCTTAACTTAGGAACGATCTACCGCGCCCTCTATACCACATTAAAAATCGAATCGGGGAAAACACTCTTTATTGAGGGGGCCGCTACAGGTACAGGGTTTGAAGCCGTCAAAATCGGCGTACGCCAGGGTTTGCATGTCACGGGGCTTGTTTCGAATGAAGAGCGCGCTAAGATCGTGCGCGAGCGCGGAGCAGTGGGTACAATCAATCGGCAAGAAGAGAGTTTGAAACAGTTGTTTACGAAAGTTCCCGAGGATTCTTCGCTGTGGGCTAAATGGGAACAGGAGGGCACTGCCTTACTTGAAAAGTACCGCGCGCAAAATCAGGGGCGGTTAGCCGATTATGTCATTTCGCATGCCGGGGAAACTTCTTTTCCGCGCAGCTTTCAGCTTTTGGAAGAAAATGGCATCCTGACGTTTTATGGGGCCTCTTCTGGCTACCACTTTACCTTTATGGGGAAAAAGGGCGTCGCCAAACCAGAGGAGATGCTAAAGAGAGCAAAATTAGTCAGTGGTGAAAGCGTTCTCATCTGGTATGGGAAGGAAACTGGCTTGATTTTAGATCCAGAGGGTCTCGAATGCATCGAGGCAGCGAAGGAGATGGGAGCAAGAATTGTCGTCGCCACGCAGACTGAGGGGCAAAGTGAGTTTGTCAAAAGCTTGGGATATGGAGAAGCGATTCGCGGTGTCTTCAGCATCGAAGAGATCGCGAGAAAATATGGCAGTGAATTTACTTTGCCCAAGACAATGCCGCCCTTGCCCAATCCTAAACTGGATTTAGAAACTTTCAAACAGGGCGTACGCTGGTACCAGGAGCACGTCTTTAAACCTTTTGCGACTCAAATCGGCAAAATTCTCAAAGGAGCAGATCGCACGCGCCAGCAGCCCGATATCATCATCGAAAGAGCTTCGCAAGATACCCTAGCGCTCAGCACCATGTTGATCAAGTCCTTCACCGGACGCGTAATTTATTTTGAGGACATGGCGGACAAGCGCTTTACTTTCTATGCTCCGCAAGTGTGGATGCGTCAGCGTCGCATCTACATGCCATCCGCGCATATTTTTGGAACGCACCTTTCGAATGCCTATGAAATCTTGGGGTTGAACGACCTCATCGATTCAGGGTTCGTCAGTATCGATGATCCTGAGGTGGTTGAATTTGAAGACCTTCCACAAGCCCACCAAGAGATGTGGGAAAACCGCCACCGCGCCTCCAATTATATCCTCAACCATGCTCTTCCTTTGCGCAACCTAAGGTCCAGGGACGACCTTTACCGCGCCTGGTCTCTTTAAAGTTGGCAGTTTTTTTCGGTATCGTGTAGGATGCTCTCCTTTAAACAATGGAGAAGCCCCTATGTTGAAAAAACTCATGCTGTTACCCCTTCTGCTTGTTGGATCGCTGCTCAATGCGCAAGACTGCACGAACCTTTGCCGTGGCAAGGTCGATATTGGCCCGGCTTATGTTCACGTCGACTTCCTCCAGTCGGGTAAGACCTATCACCGCATGGACTTAGCGGCTGTACGCGCCGACTTGCATTACCGGGTTTGGTCGGGCATCATTATTAAGCCCACATTTCTCTATGGTCATGGCAAGAAAAGCAATGAATTGATCACGGGCGGAATTGGCCTCGGCTTTTGCATTCCTCTGCAGCAATATCTCCCCTGCCAGTGGAACATGACGCTTACCCCCCTTGTGGGAATTAACTGGGGCTATGTGCGCACCCCATTTAAGAAAAAGATCGATTTTCTCGGCACGGTGACAGTCCTAGAGCTGCACCAAAAGTTTCACTCCACCTCTCCCTACATTGGCGCAGAGATTTCCTGGACCTTCATCCCCGCCTGGCGCCTTGTCGTCTCCTACCAATACGCTTGGAGCCGCACCCATACAACCATCACCGCCCGCAAAATTGAAGCTCCCGACGTCAAAGACAAATCCAAGTCTGAGGGTTGCTCCATTTCAGGCATGCTCGAGCATGACCTGACCGCCAACTGGTCCATCAACCTTGGCGCCGCCTACAACAACAGCTTATCCAAGGAAAAGCATGGCCTCCGCGGCTGGGGCCTCAAGTTAGGCATCGCTTACTGGTTTTAGGTAAATTTTGGAGGAGCGTAAGCAATTTCTCCGAGCTCGCTTAAAAAATCCCATTCGGAAAAACGTTCATACCCATTGAGATCGGTAAGAAAAGTGGTGTTTGGAGTTCGACAAATTAGGCTTGAGATTCTTACTCCATCCTTGCCCATTTTAGATTGATAAGGCTCCAATTTTTCAAGCAGCATTCTTTCAAGTGTCTCTTCCGTGTGGGCATCTGAACAGATGAAAAAAAATTTCAGCTCGAAAAGATCTGCAATTTCCTTACGGGGTTGCCAATCAATATAACTGTATGTAGTCGATTCATAAATTGGTGAACTATTATTTTGACCATGGGTTTGTTTTTCATTAAGGCACTCGAATAAAATCGGCAAAAGCTCGGGTTTCATCCGTTCTACCAATAAGTTTGGAAGGGCGCTACGCATATAATAACGACCTAACCAACCTGCTAATTTTGTTATACCCCTCTCACCTATACCAATTTCTTGAAGTGGAACAATTTTAAGCAGATTTTGCCGATCAAAGAAAAATCGGCGGTTAATGTCACACTCAATGCATTTAATTTGAGGATTTCCAATAACCTCAATATGAAGTATGCGCTGATTTTTTCCAGTAGCTCTAACATCCCTCTGGTTATATTTTGCCAATGGCCTAACAACCATGGCTTCTACATTGGGATCCGTTCCAAATCTAGAGGACACAACGGTACAAGACTGAGTGCAGATGATGAGAAACTCACCATTATCTAATTTAATCTCTAGAACATCGCCTGGATCAAAAACTGAACCTTGACGCCAACCTTTATCTAAGATAAATTTTGCATTAGCTAGATCATTACTCTGTTGTAATTCAATCGTCATTAGAGGTTGTCACCTCGCGAAAGTCCTGCAAGAAGGAATTTGACTTTATAGAAGAATTTGCAGGATATAAACTTTCTCGTACTTCTTCTTTCTTTGCCAACGGCCAGAGTTTAATTAATGCATTGCGAATAGAATTCTCGTCCAAAACCTTGTCTTGAAACATACTGGCTAAAGATCGATCTCTTATAGTGCTACGAGACCAAAATCTGTAGAGATGTCTAAGGCTGGTTAGCTTATTCTCATTGAGCAGAGAATAGACTTTTTCTAATCGTTCCTGATTGTGAGTTTTAACTGCTCCACCACTGAGCCATGCGTAAACAGACTTTCTCTCAACCCCCGCAACTTCAGCTATGACAGCAATAGGGATTCCGTCTTCCCTTAACTGAACAACAATTTCTTGGCTAGATAGAGAAGGACGCGGTATTACTTCAACTGTACCCTTGTATGCAGTTCGATGTTTGTTCCACATTTGGGGTCCAAAAATGAATGTAATCGTACAAGCAACAGGAGCAGTGTAACCTGCTTTTAAATCGTGCACTTTTACCTCCATGCTTTATGGGCAAACTCAGTACCTACGGACATGAAAACATCTCTGGATATACTACGAAGATCTTTTAGACGTTTTAAGACATCTTTAGTTTTCATGCTTACGGGTTGAGAAAAAGTCATATAATGATCGATATCTATTAAAGCAAAATCTGTTGTTGGGCGGCTGGCAATCCATTCATTTTTGACAATAAGCTGAGATTGAAGCTCCGGTGGAAGAGTGTATTGTGGATTGAGTAAGGATTGCAGTCTTAATTCTCCCACATCAGTTTTATAACGAACTACGTAAGCTCCCTCAACAAGAGACAATTTTGAGTGAGGTGGCTCAACAGGAAGAACCCAAGAATCCAAATAGTCTTTCAATGAATAATTAGCCTTTGCAATCATTAAATTAACATAGCGTACTCCCAATGCTGTCATCCACTCAATGGCAATGCCAGGAATTTGCAGAAGAGCTTCGAGTCCGTTTTGAAATCTTTTAGCGAAGTGAGGAAAATCGAGATATTCTACTGTGTGCAAGCATAAGGCTTGTTCTGTTAAAATAAAGCCCCATTTTCGATCTACGCACATAAACTGCCATAGCTTGCTTTCACTTTGTCCTATCTGAATCCCCTGAGGACTAAAATCTGCGTTAAAAATGGGCACCTTGATTTCGTCAACTAGAGGATATTGATTTCGAATCTTATCTAGAAAGGGATCTATAAATCGCTCTATTCCCGGTACTCTAGGAAATTGAATCATCCCTAGAGTGTAAATCAAAGGCGCATTTTTTAAGACTGCCATATATTGTTACCTTCACTATACACACTACTAAACACTCCTATTCTTTGCAAGAAAAATCCTTATTTCGCTATCGTGGGCAGGTTAGGGCTAGTTTTTTTATTTACGTATTCAATAATATTCTCAATATATGAATGAAAAGCGGATCAAAAGCACAGCTTTTGTAATATATGGACAAATGAAGTATGAGTCGATTTATTTCTAGTGCCATTCGAAAGGCTTTCGAAAAAGAAGAACGCAAAAAAGAGAAAGATCTGGTTAAATGAGCATAAGATTCCCCAGAATGCGTCTTTTTCCGAAAAGGATGCCCAAAATGCAATATAAGCCACTATGAAGCCGGCTTTTACGGAGATCCTAGGATGATTCCGCCGCCAATGCAGAAATCGCCATCGTAGAAGACGATCGATTGGCGGGGGGTGACGGCGCGCTGGGGGGCGGAGAACTGGACGGTGGCGATGCCATCTTGAAGGGAGAGGATTTCGCACTCCTCATCGGGTTGGCGGTAGCGAATCTTCGATTTACAACGATGCGGGAAAGTGGGCGGAGAGGCGACCCAACTTAGATCGGAACAGGTGAGGGAGGTGCTGTAGAGCGAGGGATGGTCAGCGCCTTGTTCCACATAGACGATATTGCGGGTCACGTCCTTGTCCACGACAAACCAAGCCTCGCCGGCGCCGCCGATGGCAAGGCCGCGCCTTTGGCCAATGGTATAAAAGGCCACGCCGTCATGCTGGCCCACAATGCGCCCGTTACGGGTTTCAAAATTTCCCGGTTTGATCGCTAGGTACTGACTTAAGAATTGTTTGAAGTTGCGCTCGCCGATAAAGCAGATGCCGGTGCTATCCTTTTTTTCAGAGGTGGGGAGAGCGTGCTCGCGCGCAATGCGGCGCACCTCGGCCTTCTGCAAATGGCCAATGGGAAAAAGGACTCTCTGGAGAATGGTCTCTTTGATCGTATAGAGAAAATAGGTCTGATCTTTTCCGCTGTCTGTGGCTTTCTTTAGGCGCTGCTGCTCATTTTGACAGTAGTGGCCCGTCGCTAAAAAATCCGCGCCGAGGTCCATAGCCTTGTCATACATCGCCTTGAACTTGATCTCGCGATTGCACAAAATGTCGGGATTAGGCGTATGCCCTTGCTCAAATTCTCTTAAGAAGTGGGTGAAAACATGCTCCCAATACTCTTTGACGAAATTGACCGAATAGCAAGGGATGCCGATTTTATCGCAGACGGAAGCGGCATCTTCATATTCTTTGGAAGCTTGACAGACGCCGTTCGCATCCTTCTCTTCCCAATTTTTCATGAAGAGGCCAATAACCTTAAACCCCTGTTGCTTAAGAAGCAAAGCTGAAACTGAGGAGTCTACACCCCCCGACATACCCACGACGACGGTTTTCATGATTATTCACTGGCGACAGGTTCGGGGTGGATGACAATCTCACTTTCCCCTTCAGCGCGCGCAACTAAAACGGCGCAACAAGAAGTTCCAAAGACGTTCACCACGGTGCGAAACATATCTAAGAGGCGCTCTACAGCCATGATCAGGCCGATTCCGTCGGCTGGAAGCCCGAGTGTCGAAAGAATCACGACAATCGAAAACATGCTTGCCGACGGGATGCCCGCCGTGCCCAACGAGGTCATCAGGGTCATCAACACGACGAGGATCAACGAAGGCCCATGCAGATTAACTCCATACACTTGGGCGATGAACAACACCCCTACGCAGACGTAGAGAGCCGATCCCGAAAGATTCACCGATGTGCCCAAAGGCAAAATAAAGCTGCTGATGCGGTTGGAAACGCCTGCATTTTTTTCCACGCATTCAAGCGTGACGGGTAAAGTGGCCGCAGAAGAGCTTGTGGAAAAAGCCGTGACAAGAGCGGGTAGCATGGCGCGATAATGGGCGATGGGGCTGACGCCAGCGATAAACTTGAGCAGCAACGGCAGCAAGACCAAAGCGTAGATGGCCAAACCAAGCAAGACAGTGCCAAAGAACCAGGCCACAGAGGCGATCGTATCAATGCCGGTGGTGGCCAAGGCCTTAGCCACGAGGCCAAAGACGCCGATGGGCAATGCTATCATGACTAAATGGGTAATCTTCATCATGATTTGGAAGACCCCTGTCCAAAAGCCTAAGACGACCGAAGCCGCATGGGCGTCTGTCTTGGAGATAAAGTAACCAAACACCATGCTAAAGAGGATCAACCCCAGCATCTGCCCTTGAGAAGCGGCCGCAAGGATATTGGATGGGATCAGTTTGAGCACAATTTGCTCCACTTTGGAAAAGGCGTCGCTTTGCAGCATGGGGGCCACTTCATTGAGGCGCATAGAATCCAGCTGTGGGATCAGCGTCCCTAAGGTACCGGGGGCAAGAAATAAGGCCAACCCTAAGCCCACACAAATGGCAATGAGACTTGTGAGAATGAAATAGCCAAACGTTTTGAGCCCCAGCAGTCCAAATGACTGGTCGGTTCCCATGCGCGCCATGCCGGTAATGATCGAAGCGGCCACGAGGGGGACGACGACTAAGCTCAAGGCATTGAGAAACAGCTGTCCAATTAAGCCATAGATTTTGATGAGGGGAACGCCAAAAAGAGCCGTCTCTGGTCCGGTCGTTAAACCAGCCACTACAGCTAAGAGGATGGCAATCAAAACATTTAAAAGCGTTTTATTTTTCATGAAGGCATTATTTAAATAAAAGTATATTATAGTACTTTTCTATAGTTTTCGTCCAGTAATTATGTACATTTATGCTACAAATTTTTTTAATCACTTCCGGACCGAGTTTTAACTGTTCTTCCCAGAGCTGAATTAACGCTGGGTAACAGGAGGCATCGTCATAACCGGGAAACCAACCAACCTCAGGGGGGACCTGCAGTTCTGGTGGAAGATCTTCCATGCAAAAGAAGTCGGCGCCTAAGCATAAGTGATTTTCCGCTCCTAATTTGAGACCATGTTCCAATTGTTTAGCAAAATAGACCCTATTGGGCCCCACAAACTTCCTCACGACGTTCATCCCCAAAAGGCCACCGCGTGCTATCACCTCTTTAGCGAGTTCATCGGGCAAGTTGCGTGCCACATCGCAGATCGCGCGGAAGTTAGAATGGCTAGCGATGACAGGGATATCTAGTCCTTTCGCATCGATATGGTTGAAAATGTCGTGGGCTAACGCATCGGATGTGTGGCTTAAGTCGACAGCCATCCCACGCTTATGCAAGTGCTCTAATAACACCTTCCCGTCGGGTTTTAGCCCCACAGCTGTGTGTGCACCACCTCCAAAGCGATTTTCATGGTTCCAGGTGAAGCTTATATAAAAGATGGGGCCTCCTTGGGCGTTCCAAGCATCCAGCCTCTTCAAACCCTGTTCTAAGGGCTCATCTTCACAACAAAAGCCCGATGCATTTTCAACAGCCAAGGCCCTGGCTACGAAATCAGGACACTGTTTTTCCAAGTTAAGATAAGCGATCAACTGAGCCGTCTCTTCTACAATCCCGGAAACGGTGGCAATGGGCAGCACCTGAAATTCGACGTTTCCCGCTTTTAGCTGGGGAAGGGAACAACGCACCTCAGGATCCATGGCTGTGCGCTGGCTGTCTTTGGCGAGATACAAAAGTAAATCGCCATGCAAATCAAAAATGGGAGTTTTTTCCATGCGTTCAATGTTAAAGATTATGTTCTTTTATGAGAAGTGGAGTATATTTTCCGTATGTTTACGCATTTAATCTTCCTCATTCTTGTTCTTCTACTTATCAATTTCTCGAGTGAATTTGCTCCACCAGAGTGGATCGACACCCCTTGGCAAGCATTTGGATGGGGCCTGTTGTTATATGCGGCCACTTTAGGACTCATTTATTTACAAAACCGCCAACGCAAAGCCCCAAGGGGGTTTCTCATCACGCTCGCTAACTTTGAGTTGCTCCTCTTTTTAGCCCTATTCCTCTTTGTACTGGGCGGTCAAAGGGTTTTAAACACTCTTCCCTTTGTCAGCGGATCGCAATTAGCGCCAGCGTTATTCGCTTTCTTTCTTTATCTTTTTGGATTGGGATTTTCGCATTATACGCTAGCGCAACGACAAGGGCACGACGAGCCCTTCACTGACTCCACACAACAGCTACGGCTCATTCTTCCTTTTGCGCTTCCCTTTTTGCTTTTTCTCCTCCTAACCGATCTGGTCAGTTTAATCCCCAATGAACGCATCCAACAAATCCTTAATGGCGAAAATGACCTCCTGCTCATTGTTGCCAGCTTGAGTTTTATGGGTCTTATGTTGCTTTTTTTGCCTCCCTTAGTAGTGCGGATTTGGCAATGCGTGCCGATGGAAGAATCCCCTCTCAAACAAAGGCTCGAGCAATTATGCGTGAAAGCAAACTTCAAACACGCTGGCATGTTGGACTGGACGATTTTAAACCGCTCTCATACCGCCGCGATCTTAGGCGTGCTGCCTACGTTGCGCTACATCCTCTTCACAAAGAGACTACAAGAAGATCTGCCTCCTGAAGCCATTGAAGCCATATTGGCACACGAAATTGGGCATAGCTACCGCAAACATCTGCTCATTTTTCCACTCATTCTCTTGGGCATGATCGTCTGCGTCAGTATGTATGCTTTTTACGCAGGACCAATCCTCGAGGCTTGGTTTGAGAAGCATTCCTCCTTTGAATGGTCACTGGTTTATCCTTTTGCCCTTTTTATTCCCTATGCCTTGATTATCTGGCTCTACTTCCGCTATGTCTTTGGCTTCTTTTCGCGCCAATTCGAAAGGCAAGCGGACCTGCATATCTTTAACTTGCACCTGCCGCCAGAAAATATGATTCGCGCTCTCGACCAAGTGGCGATTGCCACGGGATTTACGCACCTCGTTCCTAATTGGCACCATTTTAGTATTCAAGAGCGCATGAATTTTTTACAGCAGGCTTCCACAAATACCCAATTGATCAGCCAACATCATCGCAAAGTCATGTGGTACTTGATTGGTTACCTGCTTTTGCTTATCCTATGCCTCGGCTGGCTATTTTATTTAACACTTTGGAGAGGATCATGAACGAACTGAAGCAGCATTATGAAAAAATTCAGTCTAAAGCCCTTAAAGATTTTTTAACCTTCTTAAGTTTTCAAAGCATTAGCACAGACCCACAATACAAACAGCAAGTATGTGCCTGTGCCGATTGGCTCACGCAAGAGATTAAAAAAATCGGATTCCTAGTCGAGCAATGGTCGACAAACGGACATCCCGTGTTATTTGCTACAAATTTAGAAGCAGGTCCTGACAAACCGACCCTGCTGATCTACAATCACTATGATGTACAGCCGGTGGACCCTGAATCGGAATGGGATACACCCCCTTTTGAGCCCTCACAAAGGCATGGAGAGATCTACGCACGCGGAGCACAAGACAATAAAGGCCAATGTTTTTATGTGCTTCAAGCTCTAAAATACTTTGCCGACAAAAAAATAAAACTGCCCATCAACATTAAGTGGATTATCGAAGGCGAAGAAGAAAGTGGCAGTACGGGATTGTCCCACCTCCTCGAGGAAAAAAAGCGCCAAGAGCAGTTAAAAGCCGATTATCTGGTCATCGTGGACATGGGCATACCCAATCTACAGTCTCCCGCTATCACATTAGGCGTGCGCGGCTTAGTCACCATGGAAGTGCGCGTACAAGGCTCCAAAGGGGACATGCACTCTGGGAGCCACGGCGGGATTGTCTATAACCCGTTACACGCTCTGGTAGAAATTTTATCCAAGCTGCGTACACCGGATGGCAAGGTCAATATTCCTGGCTTCTACAGCGATGTCCAAGAGATGTCTGCCGAAGATAAGCAACACGTTTCTTTCGATTTCAATGTTGAAGAGTATGAAAACATGTTCCACACCAAGGCTACAGGGGGAGAAAAGGGTTATTCCCCCCATGAAAGAGCCTGGATACGCCCAACACTTGAAATCAACGGCATCAACGGAGGCTATGGAGGCGCAGGCTTTAAAACTGTTTTACCCGGCAGCGCGATTGCGAAAGTTTCCTGTCGACTTGTGCCCAATCAAGATCCCAATAAGATCGGCATGCTCGTCGCGAATCAAATCAAAAAGCTTGCACCAGAAGGAGTTAAGGTAGACGTGCATCTTTACCCCGGCATGGGACTTGCCTGTCGAGCAAAGCCCGACTCCAAAGTGGCAAAAGCTTTTTCAAAAGCCTATGAGGAGCTCTTTCAAAAGCCTTGCAAGAACATTTACGATGGGGGTTCAATCCCCATTGCCGCTAAGCTTGCCAAGGCCAGCGGCAGCGAACTGATTTTGATGGGATTTGGGCTTCCTGACGATCAGATTCATGCCCCCAACGAACACTTTGGTATAGACCGTTTAGAAAAGGGATTCTGCGTGATGGTGCGCGCGATAGAGTTGTTGGGAAAAAAATAAATCGATTAAAATGACTACATTTCAAGGAGAATAAACCATGAAAGTCAAAAGAACTTTATATGTTTGCCTCGTGGCACTTATCGCAAGTGGAGCGCTAGTTGAAGCCCAACCCGCCTCTACACAACAAATTTCCAATGATTTTCGCCAGGTCGCCAAAACGGCTATTCCGGCAGTCGTTTCTATCAGGGTGAAGGGCACGGGGAATAATCTCGATGAGGATGAAGATTCCGACACCTCTTCAAGCTTACAAGACAACTTCTGGGAAAAGTTTTTCAATTTGCCTAACCGCAAAAGCGACCGCGAAGACAGTTTCGTGGGCCAGGCCTCTGGTTTTATCGTCTCGCCAGATGGCAATATCCTCACCAACAGCCACGTCGTCAAGGGAATGTCTGAAATTACCGTGATCCTTCACGATGGAAAAGAATACAAAGCCAAAGTGATCGGACAAGATCCCAACACAGACGTCGCCTTGATTCACATCGATGCCAAAGACCTTCCTTACCTAAAGTTAGGAAACTCGGATCAACTTGATGTCGGCCAATGGGTGGTCGCGATCGGAAATCCCATGGGACTCCAAGCATCGCTCACAGCAGGTGTTGTCAGCGCTAAAGGACGCAATAACCTCGATCTTTCGCGCATCGAGGATTACATACAAACAGATGCCGCCATTAACCGCGGCAATTCGGGGGGCCCCCTCCTCGATATGGACTCGCAAGTCGTCGGCATGAATACCGCGATCGTCACCAATATGGCCAACGGGGGCTATATGGGGATTGGGTTTGCCATTCCAAGCAACATTTTAAATGTGGTGATGCAAGATCTAAAAAGCGATGGAGCCTTCCAAAGAGGCTATATCGGCGTGGTGATGCAACAAATCGATGATGACTTGGCCAAAGCTTTTCATTTAGATAAAACAGAAGGTGCTTTAGTTACGGAAGTAGCTAAAAATTCCCCTGCAGAAAAGGGCGGCATCAAGCAAGGCGATGTCATTTTAAAATACAATAATCTCCCTGTAAACAATATTGCCGCTTTGCGCAATGCAGTTTCCCTCATGAAACCGGGCACTAAACTCAACCTCGCCCTTCTGCGCGATGGAAAGCCCGTGCAAGTACAACTGGAGATCGCCCCCTTCCCCAATACGCAAGCCGTTGCAGCCTCTGTCAGAGAGACTAAACTCGGGATTGAGGTGAAAAATCTGCCTCCCGAAATGGCAGATAAAGAGGGAAAGGGCGTCATCATCAGCAAGGTAGAAAGCGGCAGCCCCATCTCTTGGGCAGGCGTCAAAAAGGGAGCGCTCATCCTCCAGGTAAATCGTGCCCCTGTGGCCTCTGTCGATGAATTTAACAAAGCCTTACAAGCGACAAAAGAGGGTCAGCCTATCTTGCTCCTCATCAAGCAAGAAGAGATCACCCGCTATATCTCCATTCGGGTAGGGTAGATAAGCATGCAGATGGAAAATATCAGCTGGATCAACGATTGCGCGCGCTCTGGACAGGGAATGGATGTCGTGATCATTTCCGCAGAGACAAAAGTGCAAGAGGAGTTTTGGCAATACCATCTGCAGCGCCTTTTGGGTGATATTCTTAAACCCAATGCAAAAGTCATCGCCGTCTGTGAAGATTGGCATGGGGGAGCCGGCAATGGTCTCGGCTCTCTCTACGCTTATCAAAAGGCTCAGGATAAAGCACGCGTTCTCTATGGCATTGACATTTGCGATTTGCAACGCAAAGGCGCAGCGATTGCTCTTTACCACACGGCTGGACAGGGCAAAAGGCTTTCTCCGCTCACTGGCAGCGAGAATAACAACAAATCCGCTGTCAAAATGCCCGCTTACGTGGGACGTCCCAAAGAATATATGAAGCTGCTCGATGCAGTCATCAAGCAAACTGCAATGTTTGCTACAAGCCGCAAAGGAAGACTTTCTGTTTTTTGGGGAGATCAAATCTTTATCCCTTCCATTTCCCCTAAATATACCCCTAAGCATCACGTCGATATTTTGTTTCGGCTTGAGGATGTGCCTACAGAACAACAATGGCAGAAAGAAAAATGGGACCAATATGGCCTCATAGCGGTTGATTCTCAGGGAAACCCGCAGCTTATTGATAAGACTTCCTATGCTGCCTTCCAGTCTCTTTTAGCGACGCAACAGATTTCAGCTGCCAATGGGATGGGCGTCAGTTTAGGGAGCTTTAGCCTTTCCTACCCCATGGTCATGGCCTTGCTGGAGGAGTTTCGCAAAGAACTTCTTTCCAAAAAGGAATATTTCGATAGCGATCCCTTCTTTTGGATGCCCACGACTTTGCCCCGTGAAACCTATGTGCATATGATGCAGGTTAAAAAAATCCCCCTAGCAAAGGCAGAGGCCCATTATACGCGCATGCAAAATTTCAAAGAAAAATTTGAAAAACAGCAACCCTCTCTAAAGTTCATCGGAGCATTCAACATTGGAAAGGATAGCTACTGGTGGGATTACGGAACCGTCGATCTTTACTTTTCCAATCTGATGAAACTTGTTGAGGATACACCGGAAGGCGAAGCAAAACGCCTTTTCTTTGGGTTAAAGTTGGATTATCTCACCCATTCGATTCTACTCAACAGCCATATTACTTCTGGCAAGCCCAAAAATAGCTTGATCGTGGGCAGTCATTGCGGACAGGTCGATGTCGATCATTGCATGATCCTTAATTCTACTCTCGGAAAAGCAGAAGGGCAGAATTGTCTCTTCTATAATGTGAAAGAAAAAGAAAAATTAACCCTGCCAGCTAACTCGATCCGTGCCGACGTCTTTTTAGAAGAACGCCATGTGGAATTGACCACTCAAACCGGTAGAGATGGCAAAAACGATTGGGCCGTGCGTCTTCCTACCAATAATGTTTCTTATGAAGAGGTCTATCGCCTCAATCAAGCCGTTTGTCGGGCAAATTCTTCAAATTGAGGATCGTGGCGAATCTTATCAAACTCTGACATGCGCAAGACATCGCGCATATTGGGAAGTCCCTCTCTCAAGGAGGCTTGGAGCCATCCTATGGTGGGTTTGACATCGCCTAGTTGAGCAAAGCTCAAGGCATTCGTCAAAGCGATTTGATAATCAGGAGAAAGCTGAAACACTTGCGTGCCATAGTCGATGCTTTTTTTTAGTTCACCCGTACGGTAGAAGAGCTTTTGTAAAAGATTGAGGGTATCTGCAGATAACTTCGTACGGAGCGGGGCTAACAACTGAATGGCTTCGCTATATTTTCCTTGATTGGCGTACAAAAGGGCTAAATGTTGGGCAGCGCTATTGTAAAGGATGCCCTTGCCAGTCTCTCTTAATACTCTTTCAAACTTTTCGATCCCTTCCTGCACACGCCCGTGAGCCGCATCATTTTCTGCTTCTGCGACGAGCCGTTGTAATTTTAAATCGCGATCGCTATCGGTGATGATCAAGCTGCCCTGCCAGTTGCGGTAGCTTTCATACATAAACATCAGCAAGATGGAGCCGACGAGATAATTGCCTAAATAAAAGAAGAAGATCGCCAACGCACCAGCTAAGAGCATGCTGACGAATAGGGCCATCTTGACGCCTTTCAAACCAAATATAAGCTCCAACAAGATGCTCATGAGCCGTCCGCCATCCATGGGCAAAATGGGAATTAGGTTCAACAGAGTCCACCAAAGGTTGACCAAAACCCCCACAACAAGAGCATAAGCTAAATAGGGATGATGGTCTTTAGCAACATGCTGAAGCCAAAAGTTTGCAATGAAATAGAGGGCCAATCCGGCTAAGGGTCCATTGAGGACGATGACGAACTCTTGCCACAACTTGAGAGTAGGGCCTGTCCTTGAAGTCAAGCCACCCATTGCCACGAGATCGATCTGGGCGTTTTGCCCAAAGGCTACTGCGGTCAAGGCATGGCCAAACTCATGCACCAAAACAGAGACTAAAATGACCCCTGCCCAGATAAACATCGGCTGCACCGCTTCTGAGTTGATCCAACCCAAAAGAAAGATCAGCACCCAAAAGAAGGGATGTATCCGGATAGGGATTTTTCCAGGTATCGTAAGCATAATCCTATCTAATTATATCCCTTTTTTCCCCTTTTTGCAAGAGAGGGCTTCTTGAATCGCCTTGCCCATGTCGGCTGGACTCTCCGTTACTACTACTCCTGCTCTGCGCAAGGCCACTATTTTGTCCTTGGCCGCACCCTGACCACCCGAAATGATGGCCCCAGCGTGCCCCATGCGACGCCCAGGAGGGGCCGTGGAACCAGCAATAAACCCGGCGACTGGCTTGGTACAATGCACTTTTATCCATTCCGCCGCATTTTCCTCGGCATCCCCGCCAATCTCCCCGATCATCAAAATGGAATGCGTGTCAGGATCCTTCTCAAAAAGCTCTAAGACATCGATAAAATTGGTGCCATTGAGTGGGTCACCCCCAATACCAACGCAGGTAGACTGACCAAGTCCTAGCTGAGTGGTCTGCCACACCGCTTCATAGGTCAGCGTGCCAGAGCGGGAGACGATGCCTACATGTCCCGGCTTGTGGATATAGCCAGGCATAATCCCTATCTTGCATTGGCCTGGCGTAATGATGCCAGGGCAGTTGGGCCCAATGAGCCTGCTTGTTTTGCTATTGCGTAGGATGCTGCTCACTTCCAACATATCGCGCACCGGAATACCCTCGGTGATGCAAATGATGAGGGGGACGCCTGCATCTTCAGCCTCGATAATCGCCTCTGCAGCATAAGGTGGGGGCACAAAGATGAGGGTAGCGTCGCATCCAGTAGCTTGCTTTGCTTCTAAGACGGTGTCAAAGACAGGTAGACCTAGTACGGATTGGCCGCCTTTTCCAGGGGTCACTCCGCCCACAAACTTGGCTCCATAGGCTAGGCACTGCTCCGTGTGAAAAAGGCCAGCCTTGCCTGTAATGCCTTGGGTGATCACTTTAGTATTTTTATCGATCAAGATGGCCATGGCGACCCCTTGGCTGCAGCCACAGCTTTCTCAGCAGCATCGGCTAAGCCTTTAGCGATCTGAATATTTAAGCCCGATTCCTGCAGCATTTTCTTGCCCTGTTCGACATTGGTGCCTTCCATCCGCACGATCAAAGGCACCTTTAATTGCAGCTCGCCCGCCGCGGAGATGATTCCACCGGCTAAAGTGGCGCAATTCATGATGCCACCAAAGATATTCACTAAGATCGCTTTTACTTGTGGGTCGGCCAAGATAATCTTAAAGCCCTCAGCAACTTTCTCTTCTGTCGCCCCTCCCCCAACATCCAAAAAGTTTGCGGGCGACCCTCCATAATAATGGATGATATCCATCGTCGCCATCGCTAGCCCCGCTCCGTTGACCATGCAGCCGATCTCCCCGTCGAGTGCGACGTAGGCTAAATCAAATTTCTTAGCCTGAACCTCGTTGGGAGAGGACTGAGAGGGATCATAAAAAGCAGCGATTTCTTTCTGTCTAAATAGGGCATTGTCATCCACGCTGAGTTTCGCATCTAACGCCCACAAATCGCCTTCCTTGGTCTCGACCAAAGGGTTGATTTCCAAAAGCGAAGCATCGGTCTCAACAAAAGCCTTTGCCAGGGCAACTAAAAGCTTTTTGCCCTGTTCAGCGGTTTTCCCTCGCCACCCTAAAAACTTGAGCAGTCGAATCAACTGAAATTCGCGTAAAATCCCTCCAAGTCCAATCGGCACAGTCAAAATCTTCTCGGGATTTTTCACAGCCACTTCTTCAATCTCGACCCCACCTTCTGGGGAAACAATCAAGACTCCTTGGGCCGCCTTTCGGTCGATGATGGCCCCGACATAGTACTCTTTAGCGTAATCCACAAGCGAGCTAATCAACACGCTTTTGGCAACGACGCCCTCTTTGCCCGTCTGATTGTTGATAAGACGCATTCCGAGCAGCTGGCGTGCAGCCTCGCGGATCTCTTCGCGACTCCTGGCAAGTTTCACTCCCCCTGCCTTCCCACGTCCTCCTGCATGCACTTGTATTTTTATCACCGCTTTAGCTAATCCCAAAGCGTCTAAAGCCCCTTCCAGTTCTTCTGTGGAAGTTACCACGCTATATTTTGGAATGGGTATTCCGTACTTTTTCAAAATCTGCTTCGTCTGAAACTCATGGATGTTCATCTTATCGAAGGCGCGGAAACCCATTCCTTACAGGGGTAGGAGGAAGCGCCTCTCCATTTTTGTTGGGTTAAATAGATCAACTTTAGTATTGTTTTGCACGTGAAACGCACCATCGCAATCAAGCTTAATATTACTGAAAATCAGCATTTGGACCTGTTCCAATTGCAAAAGACTTTTTCTGGTGCGTGTCAGGCTGTCGCAGAAATTGCTGATAAGGAAAAAGAAATCAACCGCGTTCGTTTGCACCACCTCAGCTATTATACATTGCGTCAAAGATTTCCAGAGATTGGTTCTCAAATGTCTTGTAATGCAATTGCCAAAGTTGCAAATGCCTTGAAGGCTTTGAAGAAAAAAAGGAAGATTAATTTTAAAGAAAATGCTTCTATCCATTTTGACAAGAGAACCTATTCTTTGAAAGAGAAGGTCCTTTCTCTGTTTACTCTGCAAGGAAGAATAAAGATTCCGCTTGAGATTTGTCCGTTTCACGCTAGCTATATTAATGTGGGCACGTTTAAAGAGGCAGAGCTTGTGAGAAAAGGTAATCAGTGGTTTTTTAACCTTGTTCTTGAAATCCCAGAGCCTGTGCAAAAGCAAAGTGGGAAAATTTTGGCAGTCGACTTTGGTGAAAATAATATGGCAGCAACCTCTTCTGGAAAACTTTTTGGGGGAGGCGCTATTAAAGATCATCGCGATAAGTTCTTGGCACACAGACGACGTCTTCAAAGCAATGGTTCTCAGTCGGCAAAACAACGTCTGAAACGAATCTCTGGCAAAGAGGGTCGTCGTGTTAAGCATGTCAATCATGTTGTTGCCAAAGAAATTATTGACGAAGCAATAAAGAACGAATGCAAAACAATTGTATTGGAAGACCTCAAAAACATACGGGAACGAATAAGAGGGAATAAAAAAATGCGTTCTCGATTGCATCGTTGGTCGTTTGATGAGTTGAGGCGTTTTGTGGAATATAAAGCACAGGCTAAAGGAATAGAAGTAGTCTACGTTAACCCTGCTTATACTTCGCAGACTTGTTCTAAGTGTTCTTCCCATGGCAGTCGTTGTAAGCATCGTTTTGTTTGTCCTAACTGTGGTAGCCAACAGCACAGTGACTTGAATGCAAGTCAAAATCTACTGAGGCTTGCTATGTCTGCCGACATAGCAACCGGCGAAGTAAACCGCCGGAATGTTGCCGCTTAATAAGCGGACAATAAAGCTTTCGCCCGAGAGTTGTTTACAATTGCCGTTATGTGATACAGTACCTTTTCTTGCAACCGGGAAAAATATGGTCTTAAACTTTCTCAAAACCAGTTATCAAAATTTAAAAAGCACCCTTTCCAAGACCGGTTCCCTTCTAGGAAATAAAATTCGCACCCTCTTTAAAGGCAAAATCGATGAGGAAACCCTCGAAAAGCTTGAAAAAATCTTCTATGAGGCCGACCTAGGGGTAAAAACCTCCCTTGAATTAACCCAAAAAGTCCGCGATCTCTACGCAAAAAACAACCAATTGGACGGAGAACAGCTTCTTGAGGAAATTCGCAAAGATTTGCTGCGCATGTTGCCAGAAAAACATCTCCATATGGCCCACAAGACCCATACGACGGGGCCTTTAGTCATTTTAGTTGTTGGAGTCAATGGCAATGGCAAAACGACCTCTGTGGCAAAACTCGCCAAACGCTACCAGGAAAGCGGCAAAAAAGTCCTTCTAGCTGCGGCAGACACCTTCCGGGCGGCGGCCATTGAGCAGTTAGAGACTTGGGCCGGGCGGCTCCAAATCGACCTCGTCAAAGGCAGCAAAGGGAGCGACCCCGCTTCCGTCGCTTTCGACGCTGTGACGGCGGCAAAATCGCGCGAGGTGGATGTGGTCATCATCGATACGGCAGGGCGACTTCACACGAAGACTCCTCTAATGCAGGAACTCGAAAAAATTCGCCGCTCCTGCCATAAAGTTAGCGAAAATGCCCCCCATGAAGTTCTACTTGTGCTGGATGCCACAACTGGGCAGAATGCGATCGATCAAGCTAAAACGTTCCACAAATTCACCCCGATTACGGGGCTAATTTTGACTAAATTGGATGGTTCTGCCAAGGGCGGAATCGTCATTAGCATCCAGCAGCAGCTAGGGATTCCCGTTAAGTTTGTGGGTGTAGGCGAGGGTCTTAACGATTTGGAACCCTTTGATGCTGAAACATTTGTGAACGCTCTCTTCGAATAAGCCCCTATCTTATAGCAAATTTATCTAGCGAAATTTCAAATAAAATTTTATAAGGCAGTTTTCCGGAGGTCATTATGTTAATGCGCATTTTATTTTGTGGAATCTTAGGAATTTTATTCTTAAGTACTGAGCTACAAGCACATAGGGTATATGTCGTCGGAGGCTATTACGGCGCTTATGCTTATCCTGCACCACGAGTATACTACTCGGACCCTTGGTATCACCCAAATCACGTCTATATCTATAATGGGGAACCCTGTGCGATGTGTTATGGGGGCTACCCTTATTATTATTACGATCCTCGCTTCTATTATTTCCATTAAAATAGGATTTTCCTTGCCCTGCTAACTACCTAGTTTTATAATGAAATTAGGTAGTTAGTGGGTGTTACAAGTCTTCGGGGAAGACAGCATTTCCCGGCCTATTTTCGATTGGTTGGGTTTGAAAAATTTGCCCGCTGGCATGATGGATCAAAACCTCCAGATCGTAATCTGATCCTAAGGGACTAGAGGCACGAGGATTTGTAACCTCCCCACTGTTTTTTTGGCATAGTTATTGCATTTGCTATATTACACCAAACCTAAAACACAGGAGGGTGTATGTATTGCAGTAAGTATATCTTCGCTCTTTTAGCTATAGTTTTCTCATTATCTGTTTTAATCCCTACACCAGCTAACGCAGATCGTTACTGGCGTCGTGGCTTTTATAGTCCGTATTATGGCGGTTATGGCGGTTATAGTCCGTATTATTACGGCGGTTATGGCGGTTATGGCGGCTACCGTGGTTACTATAACCCATATAGTTATTCTAATTATTATACTCCATATTACTACTCTTATCCCTATAGCTACTATAATTATGGATATGGCTATGGCAGTCCATATTACAACAATTACTATTCACCTGGAGTCTCTTTCTACGTTGGATGGTAATAAGATAGAGTTTACTTTAGCTTAAAGGAGGAAAATATGAATCTCATTAAAAAAAGCGCACTTGCAGCCGTTCTTCTGACCTTCGCTCTAATGCCTGTGACATCAGCCTTTGCAGACGGTCACGGTCATGGTGGTGGTGGCGGTGGGCGTGGCGGTCATTTTGAAGGTGGTGGCGGCCATTTTGATGGCGGAAGACACGGTGGCGATTGGGGAGGCCGTGGTTGGCGTGGCGGCGATTGGGACCGCGACGACTGGAACGGCGGTTGGGGTGGTGTTTATTGGGGAGGATCTCCCTACTATAACAATTACTACTACTCTGACTACCCATCAGGATACGGTGACAGCTATTTCTATTCTGGCTTCTATGATGGTAGCTGGTAATAGAATTGTTGAAACTATTTGAAGGCCCTGCGGAAATGCAGGGCTTTTTTTTGGGAGGAATATATGAATCTTACTAAAAAAAGTGTTCTTGCAGCCGTTCTTCTGACCTTAGCTCTTGGGCCTGTAACATCAGCCTTTGCAGATCCGGCCACTGGTCGTGGTCATGAGGGTCATGGCGGCCGTTTTGATGGTGGACCACACGGAGGCAATTATTGGGATAAGGGTTGGCGTGGCGACCCTTGGGACCGCGACTGGAACGGCCCTTGGAATGATTTTAATACGAGAGGCTATCCCATCACTCACAACTATTTTGGTTACCCAGGGCTGTGGTCAAATTTTTAAGTAAATTTCCACACCCAACTCAAACAACACAAAAAGCAAAAGCAAGGTCAGGGTAAGGCGTCCGCCTGGCAAAGCATACTCCGAATGCAATCCAAGGATATAGCGCCCTGACCAAACCATCAAGATTGGCATGAGTCCGAGCAAGGTGGCGCAGCCAAAACCGCCAGCAAAATCGAGCGCGATCAAAAAGATATGCGGATAGAGCAGCGCAATGATGAGCGGTGGCACAAACACAAGGGCACACAAGGCCAATTTGACGAGGGAGGTCTTTTTGACATTGAGCCCATCGGCTAAAAAGTCCACGAGACCTAAGGTAACGCCAAAAAAGGAAGTCACCAAGGCAAAGAACGCAAAGAATTGCCCAATCGCATAAATATAGGGTTTAGCCAAAAAGTTCTTCAGAGGGTGTACAGCGTTTTGACCTTGTTCGAGGGTTTCCAATAAACCCCCAGGAACCTCCGTCGGTACGATTCCTAAGATCAACCACTGCCAAATGATGTAGGTCACAAGGGGGATAAAACTGCCTATCAAGATTGCCAGGCGCGTCTTTTTAGCATCGTGATGCAAATAGTTGATCAGCGTTGGAATGATCCCCTGGTAAGCAAAAGCTGTAAAGGATATGGGCAAACCAATCAGTGCCATGGACCAGTTGCTGTAGGTGAGCAATTTAGGGTTGACATATTGCCAGCCGAAAAACACAAAGGCCAAGAAGGATAGCCCTAAACCCAGCATTAAAAAGATATTGAGTTTTCCTACCAACCTGGCCCCCGCATAGACAAAGGGGCCGAAAGCAAGTAGAAAAAGGATGGGGCCCGCCCAATCGGGTATTCTATTTCCTAAAAGTTCCACGACCAAATTGCCACAGCCCACGATATAAGCTAGGGTCAGGCAATAGAAAAGAAAGAGGTAGATGGCCCAAGCAGCCCATTTGCCAGGCTCCCCTAGCGTGCGTTTAGCCATGGAGATAATATTGGATTCACCTTGCATCCAGAGCGAGATTTCCAAAAATAACAAACCCGTACACGCCATGAAGAGCCAACAGGCAATATAGATAACTAAGGAAGGAACAAAGCCTCCTACGCTTGTCAGGACAGGCAAGGCCAACATTCCCCCACCAATGGAAGTTCCCGCCACCAAAAGAGCTCCGTGCAAAACAGTTCCGCTTTTGTTCATCGTTACTCCACGGTCACTGACTTGGCAAGGTTACGGGGCTGGTCGATGTCGGCGCCCCGCTCTTTTGCAATGTAATAAGCAAAAAGCTGCGTCACGATCGTCGTGAGGATGGGTGCAAGCTCATCAACTGTATCGGGTATGACGATGATTTGATCGGCGATGCCATGCAGCGCTTTTGATGTCGTTGCTTCAGCAATTGCAATCACATGGCCACTGCGCGCTTTTACTTCCATCAAGTTGCTGGTCATCTTGTCAAAGGTTAGCTTATTGGCGCATAGCGCAACGGTGGGACAATTTTCATTAATCAGGGCAATCGGGCCATGTTTCATCTCGCCCGCAGGATAGCCGTTGGCGTTAATATAGGAAATTTCCTTAAGCTTTAGAGCGCCTTCCAGGCTTGTGGGGTACATGAAGTTGCGCCCTAGGAAAAAGAAATTATCATAGGAAGCGTACTTTTTGGCGATGGCCTGGATATGCTTATGGTCATCCAAGATCACTTGGACCTGTTCGGGAAGTTTCTTTAATGCCGCAATGAAATCCTGTCCTTCTTGTTTGCTCATATTGCGCATGCGGCCCATCAATAGGCTAAAGAGGGATAAGACGACAATTTGACTTGTAAACGCCTTTGTCGAACACACGCCAATCTCGGGACCTGCTTTTAAAAAGATGCAGGCATCGGCTTCTCTTGCCAGCGTGGAACCGTAGACATTGCAAAGCGCAAGCACTTTCACACCGCGGGCCCTCAGCTCTCGCACAGCAGCGAGTGTGTCGGCCGTTTCACCCGATTGGCTGATGGCGATGACCAGTGTTCCCACGGGTACGACGGGGTTTTTGTAGCGGAATTCCGAAGATATTTCGACTTGTACGGGGATGCGCGCTTTGTCCTCCATCAGGTAGGCCGCTACGTAGCCGGCATGCCAAGAGGTTCCACAGGCTAAAATCATGATCCGTTCGATAGATTGCAGATCGATGGAAGCTCCTTCCAACTCTTCGAAAACGGCTGTGCCGTAATCCTCTAAGAAGCGGGAAAGCATCGCGTTGCGGATGGTCTGGGGTTGTTCGTGAATTTCTTTTAAGGTGTAGTGTTCAAAATGCCCTTTGGATACATCCGTGGCGTGGGCGGCCAATTTTAAAGTCTTCTTGGTGATAGGAGCCATCGTCGCATCGAAAACATCCAGCTTATTTGCCTGAACAACAGCTATCTCGCTGTCTGCCAAATAAATCACATCCTGCGTGTGTGTGAGCAATGCATTGGAGTCGGACGAAATGAAGGCTTCCTCGTTGCCAATCCCGATGACTAAAGGGGCTTTATTGGCCACGGCGAGGATCTGATGAGGAAAGTCGCGGTGGACTAAGGCAAACGCATAGGCACCTCTCAAGAGAGGAACTGCCTGCTGGACGGCTTTGAGGATATCACCATCATAAAAGGCGCTCACAAGATGGGCAATCACTTCAGTATCGGTTTCTGAGACGAAATTTGCACCTTTGGCACGCAATTCTGTTCGCAACGCCTCGTAGTTTTCGATGATTCCGTTATGCACCAATGCGAGTGAATGATGGGCGTCAAAGTGGGGATGTGCATTGACTTTGTTGGGTTTTCCGTGTGTCGCCCAGCGGGTTTGGGCAATGGCAACGTCAACGTCCAGATTGTGGCTATTGATAGCCTTCTCAAGGGCGGCGATTTTGCCTACTTCTTTGCAGTAGAAAATGGAGTTATCTTTTACCCCAGCAATCCCTGCAGAGTCATAACCGCGGTATTCTAGCTTTTTTAACCCCTCTAATGTCGTCTTAATGGGATTTTGCTTTCCTACATATCCGAAAATGCCGCACATATTATTTTGCCCCTATCTCCGATTCAACGGCTGTCGCAATGGCTGTTGCCATTTCATGCACCTGCTTGAATTTTGGCCCTTCTACCATGACGCGACAGATATTCTCCGTACCCGAATAACGCACCAAGACACGTCCAGAATCGCCTAAAGTCTTTTCGACATTTTGGCGCGCTTGGTTCACCGCAGACAAGGTGTCTAGAGGTGGCTTTGTGTTGACTTTGACGTTCACAACGGCCTGAGGATAGCGTGTAAAAATCGCCGCTAAGTCTGAAAGCTTGGAGTCGGTCTCGATCATGATACGCAAGACTTGAAGAGCACAGACTAAACCATCACCTGTCGTGTTGTGGTCTAAAAAGATCATATGCCCACTTTGCTCACCGCCTAAGTTGGCATCATGTTTGAGCATATCCTGAATCACGTAGCGATCTCCAACAGGTGAACGGATGACCTCGATGCCCAATTTCTCCATCGCTTTGATAAAGCCAAAATTGCTCATGACGGTAGCGACGACTTTATTGTGGCGCAGGCGCCCTTGCTTTTGTAAATCGCGTGCGCAGATGGCCAAAATCGTATCACCATCGACGATTTGTGCATTTTCATCGACCATTAAAACGCGGTCTCCATCGCCGTCCAGGGCAATTCCCACATCAGCGCGATGGTCGATGACAGCTTTCTGCACCGTTTCAGGGTGAAGTGAGCCACAGCCTTCGTTGATATTCAAACCATTAGGTGAATTCCCGTACACAAACACTTGAGCATCTAATTCCCTGAAAACGAGAGGGGCCACTTTGTAAGGAGCTCCGTTGGCACAATCCAAAGCGATTTTCATGTTTTTTAAAGACAGCTTGCGCGGAAATGTAGCCTTGACGTACTCGATGTAGCGCCCATCGGCATCGTTGATCTTTGTGTTGCGGCCCACATCATCATCGCCAGGCAGACTGTCCTCAAAACTGCCGCTTGTGATCAAAGCCTCCATCTCTTCTTCCCAGGCATCGGGCAATTTAAAACCCTCGGAAGAGAAGAATTTGATGCCGTTGTCGTAGAAGGGATTATGCGAAGCCGAGATGACGATACCGGCATCTGCGCGATAGGCGCGCGTGATAAATGCTACCCCAGGAGTAGGCAGGGGGCCCACCATCAGGGTATCGATGCCCATGGAGCAAAGGCCGGAAATCAAGGCATTTTCAAACATGTAGCAAGAGAGGCGCGTGTCTTTGCCAATGACTACGCGGTGTTTGCCGATGTGTGTGCGGAAGATCTTTCCGGCTGCTCGCCCCAGTGCGAGGGCCGTTTCCACGGTCATGGGATAGAGGTTAGCCTTGCCGCGAACGCCGTCGGTTCCAAAAATCTTGATGTTGGGTTGTTTTTTCATGAAAAACTCTTTATCTGAATAAAGGATGCGGCTAGCTTACTGCATCCCTTGAGTCTTAAGCAAGCGAAAAGCGAACAATACAATTGACTTATAATAATATAATACATTAAAATTCAATGTTTTACAAGAGGTTCATCCATGGCAATTTCAGTAGAACAAGGAAGCTACATTTCTCCGGGGCAACCTTTGATGGGACAAGCTCCACCCCCACAACTGACTAGAGTTCAGGAAATCACCCAGTGCGCTTTAAACTGTCTGGAGTCTCCTGGAGTTCAAAGAGGTTTAGAGATTTGTTGTTTCTCATACCTAATGGGTTGTTCAGGCTGGTGCATTGAAGGACATAGACAAAATATGGACCGCTATTGTTGTTGACCAAAATTCGCAATTTTTTATAATTACTTACAATCAGGACAGAGTTCCTGTTAACAAAAG
>Ga0206912_1009_pt1 | contig 69363 bp, 52 predicted proteins | sample Alteio_BWOrgHeat_75_FD_152933 | JGI IMG/M metagenome (GOLD analysis project Ga0206912, IMG submission 152933) | Enriched cells from forest soil in Barre Woods Harvard Forest LTER site, Petersham, Massachusetts, United States -... | ecosystem: Environmental > Terrestrial > Soil > Temperate forest >... | reverse complement strand
TGGAAGCTTTGAGAGCTGAAGCGGAAGTTTTAGCTAAAAGTTTTCAGCAGGACAGGCAGCTAAAAGGTTTTGCAGAAAAGATAAGCTCGGTTTTGAAGGGCCCTGGCGTTGAAGAGAATCTAAGATCGCGCGTCTTCGATCAACTGCAACCAGAAGATTTAGAAGGAAAGCCAGAGCAGCTAAAAGCGGTACAAAGGTTCATGAGCCAGTTCCCTTCCGTGGGGAAGACGGTTCCATTTGGTGAACATTGGGTTCATCCTCTCTTAGTCAAATTGGGCGCAGGACCCACTTTTAGGGAGATGTTTAATGACTTTCCAGGTGGAGAATCCGAGATCATCCAATCGATTGTCCATAAGCTCGAAGAAAAACCGCAGATGAGAGCCTTATTCTATGAATATTTTGAGACCGGAACGGTTAGCCCGACGATCGATCAAATCCCCGAATTGCTCCGCCTGGCCGATCAATTCCATGTTCCAGGTATCTTTGCCATCGTCAACGCCCACATCTACCCTGTAATTGATGCTTTGAACGATCAGCAGCTGAATACTTTTTTGGAACTATCGGTAAAAAGAAATATCGGCTGGCTGCAACTGAGGCTTTTGGATAGAATTCCAGCTGAGAGGATCGAAAAGCTGCAAAATAAGAATCTCCAAGAGCTTGTAAAAGCTTATGCCGACAATCAGTCTCTGTTTTCTTTAAATCCTCAGGGGCAAATCACAGCAAAAATCACAAAAGCCACACAATTGGAAAGGCTTATACAACTTGTGGGTTTAGGATTGAGGGTTGAGCAGTTGACAGTACGCTCTGAAGATCAGAATCTAATCGCAGCAGTGTGTGACAATATGCAAAAGTTAAAAGATGTAACATCGCTAACGTTAGATGATTGTATCATTGATGACGAAACAGCGCAAAAAGTGGCAGAGGTGTTGGGACAAAACAAATTGACGCATCTTGGTTTAAAAGATAACGATATTGATTCAGGAGATTGTCGGCTGCTTAGCGAATGCATCGCAAAAAACAATGTCCTGCATTCACTCGATTTGAGCAAAAATTTCATTGGGAATGAAGGGGCAATCTATTTAGCTGAGGCTCTCGAAAGAAATAAAAACTTAACCGCCTTAAATATTGCAGATAATGACATTGAAGAAGCGGGAGGAATACGATTAGGAGAGGCTCTATTAATAAATAAAACCTTGCGTGTTCTCAATTTGAGGGATAACGAACTTGAACTGAAAGGCTGTTTAAAATTTGCAGAGGCCTTAAAAGCTAATTCCTCTTTGGTTGATTTGGACTTAGGTCACAATGATATTGGCATCGCAGAATGCGCAAGGGATGCTCTAAATTCTTTAATAGCCCTCTCAAATGGACAGGTTGAAGAGGTAAAAGAATATAAAAATAGAGAAGGTGCCATCTTTTCCCATCAGATAGCTGAGGCTTTAGAAATGAATGCAACCATCGTAAGACTGGATCTTTCAAATACACCTATCGGAGATGAAGGCGCTTCTCGTTTAGCTCTTGCCATCGCGCATCATCCTTCGCTACAGCATCTAATATTGGGCGGCGGGTTAATTGGCGATCGGGGTGCCACCGCGCTAGCACAGGCCCTGGTGACAAATCAGGTCCTGAAACGTTTGGATTTGATGAGTTGTCACATCGGCGATGCTGGAGCGAGCCAAATTGCCGAGGCGTTAATTGTGAACAAGACACTGGAAGAACTCTATCTGAATGGACAGAATGTGAATGACCAGGGCGCTACCCAATTGGCGCTTGCCTTGATAAAAAATAAAACCCTTTCTATTCTCGGATTGGCAAATAATGACTTTTCTGATGCGGGGGCGATCCGTCTAGCCGAAGCGCTCAAGCAGAATCAAACCCTCAAGAAACTCGACTTGCGCTCCTGTAAGATCGGAAAAGAGGGCCTGCGGCATTTGCAAGAAGCCGAAAAGGTTAACCACACGGTCCGCATGGACCTCGCTTTAAACCCCTGCTTCGACAACCCCTTAGCTTAAGTTTTTTCACGCGTCAACCCGGCAGAGGATTTGGACGTCAGGGAGATTGAGGATCTCTTTTAGATTATCGGGGGTTTTGAAGTTGCTTGATTACTCTGGAGGGTTGCAAACAATTTACTCAAGCTTTTGATAAATCGTACTCTTAATCGATTAGATTTATATAAAACATTAAATCAGGATGTGATAAAATTGCAAGTTGGATCAGCGAAGCACTTAGTAAGAATAATGTGATTAGCCGAAGCTTTAACACAGAATACAACTCTTAGAGTTTTGAATTTGAGAGACAATGAGTTTGGTGAAGAAGGTGCTGAAGCTTTGATGCAGGCGAAACTGCAAAATAAGACGATTCGTATTAGACTTTGATAGGTAGGAGGGGAGAGCGATGCAGAAAGGGGGAATTGGTCGGGAGCAAGTGCCAGCAGCTGTGAACCTGGAAGCTTTGAGAGCTGAAGCGGAAGTTTTAGCTAAAAGTTTTCAGCAGGACAGGCAGCTAAAAGGTTTTGCAGAAAAGATAAGCTCGGTTTTGAAGGGCCCTGGCGTTGAAGAGAATCTAAGATCGCGCGTCTTCGATCAACTGCAACCAGAAGATCTAGAAGGAAAGCCAGAGCAGTTAAAAGCTGCGCAAAGGTTCATGAGCCAGTTCCCTTCCGTAGGGAAGACGGTACCATTTGGTGAACATTGGGTTCATCCTCTCTTAGTCAAATTGGGCGCTGGACCCACTTTTAGGGAGATGTTTAATGACTTTCCAGGTGGAGAATCCGAGATCATCCAATCGATTGCTGATAAGCTCGAAGAAAAACCTCAGATGAGAGCGTTATTCTATGAATATTTTGAGACAGGAACCGTTAGCCCGACGATCGATCAAATCCCCGAACTGCTTCGCCTGGCCGATCAATTCCATGTTCCAGGTATCTTTGACATCGTCAACGCCCACACCTATTCTGTAATTGATGCTTTGAATGATCAGCAGCTGAATACTTTTTTGGAACTCTCGGTAAAAAGAAATATCGGCTGGCTGCAACTTAGGCTCTTGGATAGAATTCCAGCTGAGAGGATCGAAAAGCTGCAAAATGCGAATTTACAAGAGCTTGTAAAAGCTTATATCGGCCAGGGGGGTATGTTTTCCCTAAATCCTCAGGGGCAAATCACAGCAAATATCAAAAATGCCACACAATTGAAAAAGCTAGTGCAACTCGTCGGTTTAGGATTGAGGGTTGAGCAGTTGAAAGTACGCTCTGTTGATCAGAATCTAATCACAGCAGTATGCGCTAATAGGCAAACGTTAAAAGATGTAACATCGCTAACGTTAGATGATTGTAACATCAATAACGAAACAGCGCAAAAAGTGGCAGAGGTATTGGGACAAAACAAATTGACGCAGCTTAGTTTAAAAAGTAACCGTATTGATTCAATTGGTTGTCAGCTGCTTAGCGAATGCATCGCAAAAAACAATGTCCTGCATACACTGGATTTGAGCGGAAATTTCATTGGGGATGAAGGAGCTAAATATTTGGCTGAGGCTCTCGAAAAAAATAAAAACTTAACCTCCTTAAATATTGCGATGAATGACATTCACGAAGCGGGCGGAGTACGATTAGGAGAGGCTTTATTAATAAATAAAACCTTGCGTGTTCTCAATTTAAGGGATAACCAACTTGAACTGGAAGGCTGTTTAAAATTTGCAGAGGCCTTAAAAGTTAATTCCTCTTTAGTTGATTTGAACTTAGGTCACAATGATATTCGCCTCGTAGAAACTCAATTTTTAATTGACCGCTTAACCGGAGAGGTTGAAGTGGTAAAAGAACATAAAAATAGAAAAGGTGCTATCTTTTCACAACAGATGGCTGAGGCTTTGGAGAAGAATAAAACTATCGTAAGACTGGATCTTGCTAATACTCCTATTGGGGACGAAGGTGCTTCGCGTTTAGCTCTTGCCATCGCGCAGCATCCTTCGTTAGAGCATTTGGTATTGGCCGGCGGGTTAGTTGGCGATCGGGGTGCCACCGCGCTAGCACAGGCCCTGGTGACAAATAAGGTCTTGATAGGTTTGAATTTGATGAGTTGTCACATCGGGGATGCTGGAGCGAGCCAAATTGCCGAGGCCTTAATTGTGAACACGACACTTGAAGAACTCTATCTCAATGGACAGAACCTAAATAATCAAGGCGCTACCCAATTGGCACTAGCACTGATGAAAAATACAACCCTTTCTATTCTCGGATTGGCAAATAATGACTTTTCTGATGAGGGTGCGATCCGCCTAGCCGAAGCCCTCAAACAAAACCGAACCCTCAAGAAACTCGACTTGCGCTCCTGTAAGATCGGAAAAGAGGGCCGGCGGCATTTGCAAGAAGCCGAAAAGGTTAACCACACGGTCCGTATCGACCTCGATTTTTTTTACTATGCTTCGAAGCTCCTAGCTTAAGTTTTTTCACGCGTCAACCCGGCAGAGGATTTGGACGTCGGGGAGATTGAGGATGTCTTTTAGATTATCGGGGGTACTGAAGTGGTCGTCATAAATGACCCGAATCTCGCGGATTTTGGTAATTTGTATTTTATCACCCTTGGCATTGGCAAACTGCATCTCTCCAGAAAAATAGTTCTCTGGAATTTGAGGAGCCTCATCGCCATATTTGACTGTCGTTTCTTGAAGCATACTTTCCTTGACGATGTTGCCTTTCAGAAAAGGCTTGCCTTCCTGCGTTAACCCTAAGGCATAAGGCTCTAGGACCACGCGTTTAATGGCGGATTTGAATTCCTTAGCGTTGGATCGATCCACACTTTCCACGATGATCTCCACGCGCTGATGATTGTGAATGGCCGCGCAGATCGGCGTGTCCAAGAATGCATTGCGGTTGAGGTTAGTTCCTCCCGTCATAAAGAAACTAAAGGGCCCCACTTGTAGGCCAAGTGCCGAAGTCGCGGCTGGAAGAAATAATAGTGTTGCTAAAACTGCTGAAGAAAATAAATAGATGCGTTTCATAAAACACCTCGCTATTATCAGAAGTTCTGTAACAATTATAATCTTTTTTAAGATTAAGAAGTTAATGATCTTGGAGGTGATTGCGAAAATTATTGATAATCAATAATTTAGAGAATTTTGACGTTCGGGTTCTTGACCTAATTCACGACACCAATCTAAATACCCATCGATAGAGCGCTTAAATTCCTTTTTTATTTCTGTAGGGGTTGATCCCCTAAAGGTAACAACGTCTCGAAGACCCACAACGTTACCATGAAAAATCATGGCTTCCTCATCGAATTGAACAACACCTGTATAACCTTTATATTTTAACATGGATTAACTCGTGTATGTTTACAATATATCATATGCCTTGAGTAAAACTATAAAAATATTTATCTAGGGATTAAACAACGAAAAGAATTTATGGCATCGCATCAGGCTGAAGAAATACCCAATGCATTCATTTGGAGGCGCTTACACTCTCTTGCGGGGCTATTTTTTGTGCTGTACTTGATTGAGCACCTACTGGTGAATTCGCAGGCCGCGTTGATGTTTGGAGAAGATGGAGCGGGCTTTGTCAAGTCGGTCAACAAGATCCATGAATTGCCTTATCTCATTTATATCGAGATCTTTCTGCTTGGCGTGCCCATTCTTTTCCATACGGTTTTAGGCATCCGCTATCTTTTTACCGCCTCGCCAAATTCTTATGGGAGAGTGGGTAATCAGGTTTATCTTCCGGAGTACTCGCGCAACCAGGCGTACACCTGGCAGAGGATCACCTCTTGGATTTTGCTTTTTGCGATTGCGGCCCACGTGATCCAGATGCGCATTCGCGAATACCCCTTGTCAGCAAAAGAGGGCAGAGAAACATCCTATATGGTGCGCATCAAACAAGATCCAGGCTTGTCGACTTTAGCGGAGCGGCTTGGCTTCCAGATTTATGACCAAGCGCGCATCGATAAGGCAAAACAAGAGAAGCATGTCGAATCGCAACAATTTCAAGAACAACAAGCCCACTGGCTGGAGGTTTTGCAACAAAAACCGCTTAAAGAGGGGCAAGTGATCGCTGTCAGCAGGAGCTTTGGCATGGCAGAGCTCCTCATGCTGCGCGAGACTTTTAAGTCGCCCTTGATGATTGCCTTGTATACGGTTCTGGTTTTAACGGCCTGCTACCATGGTTTCAACGGCATGTGGACCTTCATGATCAAATGGGGCATCACCTTGACACAGCGATCGCAAATGTTGATGCGCTACTTCACTACTTTCTTGATGATCCTTGTGGCCTTTTGGGGGCTAGCCGCCGTGTGGGGCACTTATTGGATCAACCTAAAACATTGAGATAAAGGCGATGGCACAAAAAGGGGAAAAAAAAGCAATCGTCGTCGGAGGTGGTCTCGCAGGACTGTCAGCGGCCATGAAGCTCGCCGAAAGTGGCGTCAAAGTCCAGCTTATCTCCGTCACCAAAGTCAAGCGCTCTCACTCCGTCTGTGCGCAAGGTGGCATCAATGCAGCCATCAATTCTAAAGGCGAAGAGGATCACCCCCTTATCCATGCCTACGACACCATCAAAGGGGGAGATTTTTTAGCGAACCAACCGCCTGTCTTGGAGATGTGTCTTGCCGCCCCCTCCATCATTTACATGATGGAGCGCTTTGGCTGCCCCTTCAACCGAACTCCTGAAGGCAATATGGACTTTCGCAGGTTTGGAGGCACGCTTTACAACCGCACCGCCTTTTGTGGTGCCTCTACGGGCCAACAGTTGCTTTACGCTTTAGATGAGCAGGTGCGCCGCTATGAGACCAAAGGGTTAGTGGAGAAGTTCGAAAACCATGAGTTTATGCGTCTCGTCCTGGATGAGCAGGGCGTTGCACGCGGCATCGTGCTCATGGATCTTTTCAACATGAAGTTAGAAGTGCTCAAAGCCGATGCCGTCGTGGTAGCCACAGGCGGAATTGGCTTGATGTTTCGCAAGTCGACCAACTCTACCTTCTGCACAGGAGCGGCAAACGGGCGCCTCTATCGCCAAGGAATGAAATATGCCAATGGCGAATTTATCCAGATTCACCCCACAGCCATTCCAGGGGCTGACAAAATGCGCCTCATGTCAGAGTCAGCTCGTGGTGAAGGCGGTCGCATCTGGGTGTGGGGCGATTCCAGCAAAAAAATTGTCACCGCCGATGGACACGAGGTCACCTGTGGAAAAACTGGCGAGCCTTGGTACTTTTTGGAAGAGCTTTATCCCGCCTTCGGCAACTTAGTGCCGCGCGACATTGGAGCGAGAGAGGTCTTGCGCATCTGTGAGATGGGCATGGGGGTGGATGGAAAGATGCAGGTGTATCTAGATCTCACCCACCTTCACGAAGAAAAGTTGCATAAGCTAGAAGCAATTTTAGAGACCTATCAGCAGTTTACGGGCGAAGATCCGCGCAAAGTGCCCATGCGCATTTTCCCAGCCATGCATTACACTATGGGCGGGGCCTGGGTGGACTGGCCAGCTGCCGACGATGAAGACCGCTGGAGCCGTTATAGACAAATGACCAATATCCCCGGCTGCTTTAACTGCGGGGAATCGGATTATCAATACCATGGGGCCAACCGTCTAGGGGCGAACGCCCTTTTAGCCTGCCTTTTTTCTGGTTTGGTGACAGGCGGAGAAGTGAAGCGCTACATTGAAAATCTCCCTTCTAGCTATCTGGACACACCTGCTGCGGTCTATGAACGCGCCCTCAAAGAGGAACAAGCTTTGAAAGAGGAGATCTTGTCGCGCAATGGCAGCGAAAATGTCTTCTTGCTATCCGATGAACTCGCAGAATGGCTCGTCAATAATGTCACGGTCAAAAGGGATAATCCCGATTTAATTCGCACCCTAGACAAGATCAAAGAGCTTAAACAGCGCTACAAACGCATCTCTTGTAGCCAAAGTTCCCAGTATGCCAATCAAACCTATGCCTTTGCCAATCAGTTTGGGGCCATGCTAGACCTTGCAGAGGTGATTACAAAGGGTGCCTTATTACGCAATGAATCGCGTGGGGCGCATTTTAAGCCTGAATTTCCCAATCGCGATGATGAGCATTGGCTCAAGACCACCATCGCCACTTATGATGCATCCAAGGATGAACCTGTCATTACCTATGAACCGATCGATCTGCGCCATTTGAAGCCGATGCTTCGCGACTACACGCATGCCAAAAAGGTAAAACCAAAACTCGAGAACGTGCCTGTCGATATCCAACTACCCATCTAGGAGGACGTCATGGAAAGTAAAAAGACATTCCTATTGAGAGTCTACCGTGGACAGCCTGGGCATCAATATTGGGAAGAGTTTGAGCTAGAGCTGAAGCCCTTCATGAATGTGATCATCGCGCTGATGGATATCCAGCGCAATCCCGTTAATCGCGAGGGAAAAAAGGTCGAGCCCATTGCCTGGGAGATGGGGTGCTTGGAAAATGTGTGTGGGTCTTGTTCCATGCTCATCAATAGCAAGCCCCGTCAAGCCTGCACAGCGCTCATCGAAAGCCTACTTCTCGAAACCGGCAACAACATCGTCACGCTGGCACCCTTTACTAAATTTCCGCTGGTGCGCGACCTGATCATCGATCGCCAGTCGATGTTTGAGAATTTGAAAAAAGTGCATGCCTGGATCGAGGTGGATGGAACCTTCAACCCCACTGGCACCAGCTTGATCAGTCAAGAAAAGCAGGAAGTGCTCTACTCCATGTCGACCTGCATGACCTGTGGGTGTTGTGTGGAAGCTTGCCCCCAAGTCAATGATCACTCAAAGTTTATAGGACCCCAAATCATGGCCCAGGTGCGCCTTTTCAACGCCCATCCGACAGGTAAGCTGCAAAGGAGTATGCGTTTGCGGCCGTTAATGGGCGAAGGGGGCATTTCCGATTGTGGCAATGCGCAAAACTGCGTGCGCGTATGCCCCAAGAACATCCCCTTAACGGATGCTATTGCTGCAATTGGACGCGATGTAACGCTACAAGCCTTCCGCGACCTTTTTTCTTTCCCCGATAGAGACTAGTATTGTATTCTGCTGGGCATGTCGCGCTATTTATTACTATTCATTGCCCTTTTACTGCTGAAAGCAGCTCTTGCGATTGGGTTTATACTGCATGGTGGTCTTGGGCTTGGGCCCGATGAGGCTCAATACTGGACCTGGAGCAAGCAGCTCGCTTGGGGCTATTACAGTAAGCCTCCTGGCATTGCGTGGCAGATCTGGTTAGGAACTAAACTACTGGGCGACAATGAGTTAGGTGTAAGAATCGGCGCTGTAGTTCTAGGGACTTTGATTCCCTTGGCCGTCTACTGGCTCGCCCGTGAAGCGGCTTTACGCCCTTTTACTTGCTTTGCGGCTGGCTTGGTGATGGCATTTTGCCCTTTGGGACTGCTGTCCACTTTTTTAGCAATTACAGATGGAGGGCTAGTTCTATTTTGGACCCTCGCTTGCATTGTGGTGGTGCGTGCCTTAAGGGTCGCAGAGCCCCCAGACTATCTTCTGCTGGGCTTGTGCATCCTCGGGGGAGCCCTCTTCAAATGGCCCATCTACTATTTTTGGGGCCTCGTTATCGTGTTGATGATTGTGTATCCTTGGTTTCGCTCTCTCAAAGTGATAGGAGGGGTGTTGATCTCCTTGGGCGGATTACTTCCCAGTCTGATCTGGAACGCACAACACGATTGGGTGACATTTCGCCATGTTGCAGCCACGGTGCAGGGCGGGCACGGTGACCCTGGTGGGAACGTGGGTTCTTTTCTTGCTCAACAAGCCGCTCTGCTATCGCCCTTGATCTTTCTTTTGTTGATTCTTGCTGCTAGCAGGTTGATAAGGGGAAATGGGATCTCTAAGCCAATAAAGTTTTGTGGCTGGAGTGCAGTGGGACTGCTCGCGCTCTTTGCTCTCCTTTCAATATTTAAGAAGATGCAAGGCAATTGGTGCGACTTTATTTATCCTCCCGCGATCGTATTTCTCTGCTGGTATGCCTTGGAGAGCGTGGCGTGGGGAAAATGGCTCCTATGGCCCGGTGTCCTTCTTTCTGTCCTATTGAGTGCAGCAGCTTTCAGCATCCCTAAGATGGACATTCCCTGGAGGTACAACCCCTTTAGACAAAATCTGGGGTGGGGTGTTTTGGGCAAAACGCTCACAGAGCAGGGCTACAATCCCCAGCAGGATTTTTTGCTCAGCGATAAATATCAAATGACTAGTTTGCTCAGCTTCTATGCTCCTGGTCAAAAAAGAGCCTATTTCCTCAATCTATTAGGATCGCGGCTCAACCAATTTTCCTTTTGGCCAAGCGTGGCTGAGGAACAAAAAAATAAGACCGGTTATTTTGTCGTGGCAGAGAATCGCGCCGATCTTACAAAGGAGATTGAACTCTATAAAAGCACTCTTGCGCACTACTTCCAAAAAGTGGAATTCCTTGGCGTGCACCCTTTATATTATGCACAGGGTAAGGCGGTTAAGAATGCATTAATCTTTAAAGGGATTAATTATAACGGTCAACTTCCTGAGACATCAAGCCTCTATTGATCCAGTAATTGCCCTTAGATTATAATAGAAGTGTGCCGCTGTTAGGGACACCTGGATTCCAGAGTCGCCATCAACGATATGTTTATTTATTAAGGGATCCCGACGCCAGATGAAAAGCTCCGTTAAGGTCTTTAATATCTGGGAAGCGATCCCACCTTAACAAACCTTGTTGATAGGGCCAAATCCAACCCTTATCGAGCGGCACTTTTGTATTCCACCAAAGTGGTCCCTTTGCGATGGGGACGCTCCAAGATCTCCCTCACATCTTCGACATCTACCGTATGAAATAGCCTTTTCAACTGCTTTTCAATGCCTTCGTGCAGGGTGTGTTTTTGAGTAAAATGATCCTTTAGCTTACACAAGAAATCGGTGTGGGGGCGGTTATTGCGGTAAGCGGGCATTTTGGGCGGCATCAGCAGGTACTCCATCTTCTCGGCATCGTAGTCCCAAAGCAAGGAGGTGTGGTGCAGCCAGCGGTTTTTACACAGGTACTGCGCATTGCCGCCAAATTTGCGTTCGCCTAAGACATAGTCGTTTTCGCGAATCTGAAAGGCGGGCAGGTGCGGCTGATAGAGAGATTCTGTCCAGTTCAGGATGTTTTTTGGACAGCAGGAGACGGCCGTGTCTGAAGTGTTGCAAATCCAGGTGACAAAGAGCGTCTGTTCGTCGATGAGGACCGTTCCACCCCCACTAAAGCGGCGAATTAAGGGGACAGGGCCTTGTGAATAGCGCTCGGGATTGATTAGCAATGCAGGATTTCCCGAGATGCCCATGACGATGGCGGTCGGTGACCCAGTATTGAGGATGCACCAGTTGCGCGTGTCCGCACGCAAGAGGGCTTCCTCTATTTGCAACTGCTGCAGAATAGGACAGCTATTCAGTTTCAGAAGATGGAATTTTACCATATTTTGCCAAAGCGATCATGAGGACGGAGATATCGGCAGGCGAAACACCCGAGATGCGTGCCGCTTGTCCAAGGTTTGTGGGACTATGTTTTTGGAGCTTCTGCTTCGCTTCATTGCGCAAACCCACAATGCTAGTGTAGTCTAGTCCTGCGGGGATTTTGATGTTTTCTACATGCGCCAGCTTGGCGACTTCACTCGTTTGTCTTCCGATATAGCCGGCGTACTTTAAATTGAGCTCGATCTGGAAATTGATGTCTGACCCATGGTCCACGAGGGCTTCTGGGAACTCAGAGAGCATCGAGGCGTAGGTGGCGTCGGGACGACAGAGGATCTGGGCCAAAGAATAGCCCTTGCCATTGACCGTCTTGAAGACTTTGGCGAGGCGCTCCATCTCTTGTGCAATGGTCTTTTCTTTATGCAAAAGTCTAGCGTAGCGCGACTCGTCGATTAGCCCAGCTTCATACCCAAAGCCACGCAAGCGCAGGTCTGCGTTGTCTTGGCGGAGCAGTAGGCGATGTTCGGCGCGGCTTGTAAACATGCGGTAGGGCTCGTCTAGCCCCTTTGTCACTAGGTCGTCGATCATGACGCCGATGTAAGCTTCGGAGCGTTGTAAGATGAGCGGGGGCTTGCCCTGCACCTTTTTAGCCGCATTAATCCCCGCCATGAGGCCTTGTCCAGCCGCTTCTTCATACCCCGAAGTGCCGTTGATTTGACCAGCCAAGAAGAGCCCTTCGATGGCCTTGCATTCCAGTGAGGGGGTGATCTGGCCACACAACACATAATCATATTCAATGGCGTAGGCGGGTCGCATGATTTCAGCGTTGCGAAGAGCTGGGATGCTATGGATGAATTCTTGCTGCACATCGAAGGGCAAGGAAGAGGACATGCCGTTGACGTAGACCTCTTCTGTTGTAAGTCCTTCAGGCTCAAGGAAGATTTGATGGCGCTCTTTATCTGCAAAGCGCACGACTTTATCTTCGATCGAAGGGCAATAGCGCGGCCCAATGCCTTTGATTTTGCCCGAATACATGGGCGATCGATGAATATTGGCCAAGATGATGGCGTGGGTGGCCTCTGTCGTGTAAGTGATGTGACAACTCACCTGTGGAAGGCGCGGCTGCTCTTCGTCGTAGGAAAATTTGACACCCTCGTCGCCTGGTTGTTCTTCACAATGCGTGTAGTCAATCGAGCGTTTATTGATGCGAGGCGGAGTGCCCGTTTTGAGGCGCCCTAATTGAAGGCCATGCTGCTCTAAGCTCGCTGAAAGGCCCACAGAAGGGGGGTCGCCAGCTCGGCCGCCCGAATAGTTCGTTTCGCCGATATGCAAAAGTCCCCGCATGAAGGTCCCTGCCGAGATAATCAGCGTCTTTGTGGAATAGACAATGCCCTCTTTAGTGGTAAAGCCTTGCAGCTTGCCCTCTTCAACGCTGATGGCTTCGATGGTGCCTTGCTTAATCTCGAGGTTGGGGGTCTTCTCGAGGCGATGCTTCATGCTAAATTGGTAGGCGACCTTATCGGCTTGCGCCCTCGGTGCCCAGACGGCTGGGCCTTTGGTGGCATTGAGCATGCGGAATTGAATGCCAGTCGCATCGATGCATTTGCCCATCTCACCACCCAGCGCATCGATTTCGCGCACCATATGTCCTTTGGCAATGCCGCCAACGGCAGGGTTGCAGCTCATTTTGCCAATGGTATCGAGGCTCATGGTGAGGAGCAACGTGCTCATCCCCATGCGTGCAGAAGCTAAAGCGGCTTCGCAGCCGGCATGCCCGCCGCCAATGACGACGACATCATATGTTTTTGGATACTTCCACATGGTAGTTAACGTAGCTGGGCCCATTCTTGGCCCAGCATCCTAGGGACCTATTTGCCCTTGTGACGGTCGCGACGGCTGCGCTTTTTGCGCTTGTGCTTCGCGATCTTGTATTTACGCTTCTTTTTTACAGAAGACATGTTTGCTCCTTAGAAAAACAGACAAGCTATCAATATACAAAATCAGCTATTAAATAAAAATCACTTTTGTTGGCGAAGCGCAATCTTATTAAATATTTTGCGGACTTGGATTCTTTCTTCAGGAGGGCAAAGGAAGCGATACATCAGCGGCAAAGTGATGCCTAAATAGAGGATCAGGCAGGTAAGCAATCTCCAAAATGTGGGCCAACGCTCACTTTCATGGGCCAAAACCCACCCATGCAGGATCCAGTAGAGCCCAAAACCGACCACATAAGGCACAAGGCCTGGAAAGAGCACCTGCCAAAAGAACTTCCCCTGGGGCACCTTCAGAAAGCGATTGTTGAGAAACACATAAATGAACACTGAAACCACCATCATGCTAGCGACGACGAGGTTGATGGTCCAGATGGTGGCTCCCCAGGGAATGAAGATCAACACGGCAGCGATCAGAACTAAGGCCAGTTGTAGCAGTGAATACACCATTTCGCGAAAAGGTTTATTGATGCTGCGGTAGATCGCCGATGCAGGACCGGTCATCACATCCATTTGGTAAGGAAAAGTAAAAACAGCCAGGATCACTCCAGCAAAATAGTATTTAGGGTCTGTTCCCAGCCACACTTTGATCAAAATAAAGGCAAAGGGCGCCATGAAGCCCATCATGATGCCAGTCATCATGTTGATCCAACGCGAGGAGTGAAGATACACGTCGCGAATTTGATCATGCTGTTCTCTCGCATGCAAATCTGTTGTAGCGGGTAGGAGAACGGCATTGATGGAAGAGGGAAGCGTTGTCGCCATCATGGGAAATTTTTCTCCCACATCGTAAAGTGCGGCTGCAGGAGGTCCCATAAAGAAGCCAGCGAAGACGCGCTCGGTGGAGCGATTGATGATCCCTAAGATCCCGGTGGTTTGGACGATGCCGCCATAATTGTAGAAGAGCTTGACCAAAGACCAATCAAAGTGATTGGCGACGGAAAAGCCTGGGATGTAGCGGTAGCAGGCCGCAGCAAATAAGATGGCTGCGACGATGACACGCGCGATGTAAGCAAAGAGCAAGCCATAAAGCCCCCACCCCATCCACAGGGCAATGACGATCACAATGGCTTCTACTAGGATGGAGATCATCCAAAAGATTTTTTCGATCGTAAATTTTTGCAAGCTTTGGAGAGTGTAGCTGAAGGCACTGAGGACCATATCGACGAGAAACGCGAGCGTCGTTCCAAAGACAATCGTGAAGGCGATTGCTTGCAGTTCTGGTTTCACATTGAAGAGCTTGAGAAAATAGGGCAGTCCCAGCCAAAGAATGGGCACGCTTAGCAGACAAACGCCTCCGACAAAGTATAGGCCCGTCGAAACTAGTTTATTGATCATATCTATTTGATTCTTAGATGCATAAACAGCAATGTAGCGCAGATACACATTGGAGATGCCAAAGACGCCCATGCCGATATAGCCCACAAAGATGAAGCAGATCGTCCAGATCCCATACTCTTGTAGGGTCAGATAATGCAGGATGAAGGGAGGAATGAAGAGGCGTGTCACCAAGTAAAAGAGATTGGCAAAGATGGAAACGGCTGCGTTGCGCGAGATCGTGGTCTGGATGTCTTGTTCGATGGGGGTGGGTTCCATGTGCTTACCAGGGCTTTGGGGGCGAGACTTTCCCCCCTTCTGTTTCTTTCCAGGCTTGGTTCAGGCGCGCTATATTATCCTGGGACTCCTTCTGCTTGCTGCTATCCTGTCGATTTTTTAAGATGCGGAAACGGTGCCACCCTGTGAGGAAGGTGTAGAGGCTAAAAGCACCCAGCCAGCCATGGTGTTTGCGATAATAGATAAACATGCTACGGTTATACCAAAGCTCCATTTTGGGATTTTTACCCTTCGAAGAACCCCCTTCAAGATGGGTGACGACCACATCGGCCCAATACCAGATCTGATAGCCGGCTTTTTGGATGCGACGACAAAGATCCACCTCTTCAGAGTAGAAGAAGAAGCGTTCATCAAAGCCGCCCACCTTGTCGATGACGGCATGGGGGATCAGCATGAAGGCGCCAGGCACCCAATCGACTTCGCACGACTCCTCTGCGGAGGCATAGGTGCGGTTGTAGCGGCCAAAAAAGCGCGAGTGGGGATAGCGGTCGGCTAGGCCAGATAGCTCTAGAAAGGCGTTGAGGAGTGAGGGAGATTGCCTTGCAGAGGGTTGCCAAGCTCCATTTTGCCCCACGAGCCTTGCACCGACAAGTCCAATTGTGGGATTAGCTTGCAGGCGTTTTAAGGCTAAGGGAAGCGCGCCTTCATGCATGAAAGCATCGGAATTAAGCAATAGGAGATATTTGCCTTTGGCAATCTTGAAACCGGCATTGTTCCCAGCGCCAAACCCTAGATTGGTGGCACTGCGCACGAGAACGACTTGGGGGAATTCCTTCTCCAGCATCTCAGGAGATCCATCTTTTGAAGCATTGTCGACGACGATGATCTCTGTAGGGATACCTTGGGCAGCTTCATAAGCACTGGTCAAGCATTTGCGCAACAACTCACAGGTGTTGAAGGAAACGATGATGATCGAAAGCTTAAGGGAGGTCATCGTTCCCTTTGCGTTGGGTGCGAATCCACTGTTGATCCTTCTGGGCCCCTCTCCATATTTTTGGGAGCGAAAGTAACTTCCAGATGAGATAGCCAGGCGCTGAGAGCAAAGCTGCGTAGTCCTTCCACCCTTGTCCCCTCAAATGAATCGCAGTCAATGTGTGAAAGAGCAGGATGCCTAAGCCAAAGGCCGCGTAAATTTGGATCCAGGAGATGGGCAGGAAGAGAAGAAGGAGCAAAAGAAGGGCGTGGTAACCAAGGGGAAGGGTGCTGAGGTCTAGCAAAGGTTCTAGAAAACGTCCCTGGCCTTGCAGCAGTTTTTTGATGAGCGTTGGACCTTCTTTAAAGAGCAGGCGCAGGCGCCCCCCTTCCCAGCGCGCACGCTGGATTGTCAAGCCCTTTTTATTGTGGGGAGGAGGGGCTTGCACCCAGGTATCCGGGTTAAATAAAACCTTTTTGTTGTCTTCGACCAGCTTAAGATGATAGGCGGCATCTTCCACAATTGAATCCACAGAGAAGGGAACCGTTTTGAGTGTGTCAGCTGTCAGCGAAAATCCGTTCCCAAATATCCCAGAGGAGAACCCCCAGTATTGGCGACCGAGTGGCCTTAGCTTGTTAAAAGCCGTGAAGGCGATAGCCATGAGGCGGTTGGAAAGCGTCGGATTTTCAATCTGGAGCAAGTAAGCGGCCTGCACGCAATCGGCTTCTGAAGTACCCTGAATTAAATCAGGATGTACGAGCGTATCGGCATCGACGATAATAAAGCGTTGAAATCCTTCCTTAAGCAGAATGTCAAAAGCAAATTCAAGGGCATGGTGTTTGCCTAAGCGCGTGGGGTCATTGCGGATGAGAACGCGGGCCACCGCTTTCTTAGCGATGGCAGCCGTTTGATCGGTGCAATTATCGGCCACAACGATGATCTCAAAGACACCCTCACAAGCTTTTAAACTCTCTAAAGTTTTAAGCAAGCTGATTTCTTCATTATGTGCCGGGACAACAACGGCTGTTTTTAATGGCTTAGCAGGTGCTTTTGGGGCAGGCTTGCTCAGAAGGGCTCCAAGCGTTAGCAAAAGAAGTTCCACCGTCCCTGGAAGCGTACAAAGGATCAGGAATATTCCCGCTACTAACGCTGTGAAGTGCCCCATTAGCGCTGATGGATGATTTCAGGTTCTAAAGAAAATGCATTAGGCTCTAGTTCTGCTGTGGGATTGATGTCGCTGCCGAGAATCACAAAGCCATAAGGGGGGACCGTGACGGTCACCGTTCGCTTATCCGCTTGAACGGCTCTTTTCACGATTTTGACCTCTTCATTGACTTCATTATTGTCGAAGGGCGATTTGGCATCTAATGATTTGGACCATTGCGGCAGGGCGCGCTGGTCATCGGGAAACTGCACAGCTAAAGTGACCGGCTTATCATTAGCGGACACTAAGGCTGCAGACCACCCATCCGCAGTGCGGAAGCTAGCGAGTGTTAAATTATTCGCTTCATCGGGGAGTGGGGCCTTCTCAGGCTGCTGGGGAACGATTTTGTGCAAACTCCCTGAGATAATATTGTTGAGCATCTTCATGGCAAGGCCGGTAGGGCGCATCCTTTTCGTGGGGCTCACATCGTGGACAATGCCCCAGAGGTCGACGGAAGCTGGCACATCGTAAGTCCCCATGGAGATTTGTGCCAAGCAGAAGACGCATTGGGGCGAAGCATTGTAGAACATATTGGTGAGTAGGTGTTTTGCTAAAGCGGCTCCAGAGATGGCTCCTGAGACGAAACGCAGCCTTTCGGGTGTTGTCGCGGTCCCTCCCGTCGTGTGCATGTTCACTTCGTAGACGGCAAGATTCTTCTTGGTCTTCTTTAAATCTTGGTTGAGCTGCCTAAAATAGTTGTCCTCCACTGCAAAGAGCGCTTTTGCATTGTCTTTGTCCGCTGTATTCGCTTGCATCTCGCGGAAAAAGTAAGGCGCGACAGCTAAAGTGTCGCTGCTAGGCGAGAGCTTCACATACTCATTGCAAAGCCAAGGGTTCACAAATTGGCCATTGATCACTTTGCGCAAGTTGACATTGGGGCCCGCGGCGGCCGAAAGAAATTGAAAGGCCCTTTCAGCTACAGGACCATGGGCTTCAGCGACAGGAATGGCCAGCGAGCGGAACAACCAGTTCCAGTTTTCATTGCCAAATTCCACAATCACTTCGGAAAACTGGTTTTTGTCAGCGTTGAGGGCTAAATATTGCCCAAAAGCCGTGAGTTCATCGTCGCTAAGACTTGTCGGAATGATGAGCCAGGGATTGGCTTGCACCTGTTTGCACAAGTCGAGCACATCGGGGATGGAAAAACTGAAGTTTTTGTTGCCATCGCCGCCGTAGAGTCGCTCGACGTGTGTGATGCGTGCAAATTGTGAGGCAATGCGATTTTTAAAGGTGTCGCCTAGTTGTCCTTGCCAGTCGCGAATGTAAGAAGGACGCAGCGCTTTGACGATATCGATCACATCTTGATTCCAAGCAGTCGTCGGATTGTCGCTTTGGATGGGGCCTAAGAAAATATCGTCGATGTAGACCTTTGTGTTGGGTTCGGCAGCGGCGATATTGAGCTGAAGGGGGCCTACTGGTCCCGTGTCATTGGGGGAAAAGTCCACTTCATACTGCTGCCATTGCGCTGTGGGATGGATCGTCTGCCCTACAAAGCGGGGGATAGGAGCAATGCGAGCAAAGGAGAAAGAGAGCGAGGCTTTGGGGTCGTCGCTGCGCGCCCAAAAAGAGATGCGCCATTTGCCTTTGCATTGCAAAAGTTTGCCATACTTTTCATAAAGCATATCCAAATAGAAGTTGATGCCTGCAGCTTTATTCTGCTTCGGCGAAAGCACCAGGACATTTTTCCCGTCGCTACCGGGGCGTGGATTGGAGCTGTCGACTTTGACGAGATCCAAGGACTCATCGGGGATCCACCACTGCTCAACGGGATTGGGGTTTGAAGTTTTGGTTAGGATGACGACGTCGTTTTGGGCAAGTGAGGGGACGGTTCCATCGACAAAGTACTGAGGAAGGCCACCGGCACCCGTTTGTTTGGATTGGGAAATTTTGCCTTTCATCCCGGCCGACTGCCCACTGCGCACGTCGTAGGTGGCTCCTTTCCAAAAGTCATCGGCTTGGCCAAGACCAGAACCATCGGAAAAGCTATTGTCATTGGTGGCTTGGACGATGACGAGGATGCGCTCCACGCGTCCTTCAAAGCCAGGGTTCATCAAGATATTGCGCATGTATTGTTCAGCGCCGTAGGTCGTCCAGAAGGAAGTGTTGAGACCAATTCTTTGGACCGACGGGATGGAGGGATTTTCTTGGACCTTTACGGTGATTGTCGCAGGTGTTGCGTTGGAAGAGGGCGGCGAATTTTGGGCGTCGGATGGCGTCCAGACAGTTAGATAGAGTAAGGATACGCCTACGAGCAGTAGAGGGATAATTCCATATTTGAGATATTTCATGTGGGCCTCCGATCATTGGCAAGACACTGTTCAAACAGATCTGCCAGGTGTCGCGTGTTAGTTGCGAGGTTATAGTTCTTCATTACTTCTTTTCGCCCATTTTGTCCAAGTGCTAGTCGCTTTTCTGGTTGGTCGCAAAGGGTGGCGATCGCCTTGACAAGGCCCTCTTCATCTGAAGGAGGGACTAGTAAACCATTGATTTCATTGACGATCAGCTCAGGTATGCCATTGATCCCGGTTGCAATGCAAGGAATTTCCATGGACATCGCTTCCATAAGAGCAACCGGGAGACCTTCGGCAAAGCTAGCGAGAACGAGGATATCGGCTGTTTGAAGATGGGCACGCGTTTGATCTTGATTGAGTGCACCCAGGAATTGGACGGAGTTTTCCAATCCGTTTTGTTTGACATACTGTTCAAGTTGGGGGCGTTCAGGGCCATCGCCTACGAGTTTAAGATGCACGGGACGGTTAAGCTGGCGGAGTGCCTTTAAGAGAAGCAGTTGCCCTTTGGCTGGTGCTAAGCGGCCGACGCAGATGAGCTGGATCTTTTCTGGATTTTGTCTAAGCGGGCGTGGGGTATAGATGTCGGGATTTACGCCTAAACGCGAGACAAAAAACTTTTCCCACTGGCTTGTAGGGGCAAGGAGCATGAGCTGGCTTTGCGTAAAGAAGCTGATGCAAAAGATGAAGCGTGCTCCCTCAATTTTTTCGCGAATGAGAAGGCGCGTGATATCGTAAAAATCGTCAGGACCATGCACGCTCATGGAGAAGGTGATGGGAAATAAGTGGCTTGCAATGAGAGCGACGGTGGCAGCGGGATTGGCAAAATGGACGTGGATGTGGTGCAGATCATTTTTTTGCATCCAGCGGCCAAGGATGATCGCTTCAGCGAGATAAAAGACGTTGTAGAGCGTCATTTTAATATCGGGGGGACCTAGATTTAGGGCAAACCAGAGGGCTTTGAAATAGTTGACGGGCTGTTCGGCAAAGGTATCTAAAAGGGCTCGCAAGGTGCCCCAGAGGCCCTGCTTCTTAACGTAGAGGGTGGAGTTTATTTCTTCCCTATCTTGCGGTGTGAGGTTAGCGTCAGGGATGTCGGTCGTGTTGATCGAAGCGGTATAGATCTCAAAACCAAGAGCTCGCAAAGAGGCGACTTCGCGCGCGATAAAGGTGTGCGAAACGGAAGGGTAGCGGCTGACGAGATAAGCAAAGCGGGTTTTGTTATTTGTGGGCAATTGGGGCTCCTTTTCTTGAGGGGAAAAGATGGGCTTGTTCTTTGAGGAGGAGCGCATCGTCCGCTTTGGAGCAGAGCAGGCCTTCGCTCCATCCAATTATGAGAAAAAAGAGAGGAAGCACTTGTAGGCCCATGTAAACGGTGATGAAGGAGATCGCCATGCTGATGGTGATGACAAATAAAGTTACGGTCAAGCTGCTGTAGAGGGGTGCATTGCGGAAAGAGCTCAAAAAGCGGCGGCCTAGGCGGAAGAGCATCCAAAAGATGAGGAAGAGATAAAACCCGAGGGCGATCGCCCCATATTGCAGCTGAATAAGGAGGTAGGCGTTGTCGATGGAGTGTGAGCCCCAAAGTAGGGGAAGATTGGCAAGTCCCCAGCCCCAGATAGGCTTTTCAGTGATGTATTTGCCATAGTCCTCGAATAAGTTAGCCCGGTAATACACTGTATCTTGATTTTCTCCGAAGGGCATAAACTGATCGACATTGAATAGCGATTGGAAAATAAAAAAAGTGAGCAAAACAACGCTGAGAGTGCGCAAGAGGAAACTGGCGCGCGGGTTTCTCGAGTAGGCAGAGCCAATGATGAGAAATCCCAAGAAAAAGCTTAGCCAAGGCCCGCGTGAGAAGGTAAAGAGAAGCCCAAAGAGCAGCACAATGGCGATAATGGTCCCCTTTCTCAGTGGCAGTGTGGGAAGGTATTTGAAGTAGGAGGTCCAAAATTTGTTTTTAATTAACCAGTAGTTAAGGAAGATCACGACAAAGAGTCCCGTGGCAAAGAAGATCGTTTGGATGAAGGGTCCATTGATGCGCACAAAGCCAAAGCGAAAGAGAGGGGGCCAATCGAAGGCATTCTGCGAGGGAAAAAACCAGTTTGTGAGGGTGATCTGAGGGACGGATGTCATGCGCAGTTCATACAGGCAGAGGATGACGTTGATGAACATCAGGAAGACAAAACGCCTGCTAAAAGCGATGTTGATTCCCATAGGGTAGATAAGTGCCTTGCCAATCACGTAAGGGGCAAAGATGTCGCATAATAAGGAAGCGAGCTTATTGATGGCAAAGTGCAGATTTTCGTTCACAAATTCAGCGATAAAGGCACAGCTGATGAAGCCGATGATGAGAAAATCGGCCAGCGAGAATTTCCAGTTGGGCAAATCCAAAATCAAAATGGCCATCACGATGGGGATGGCGGCAGTTTCATGAAAGGTGAGCGGAGGAAACCCAACGGTCTCAGCCAAAAAGATTTGTGGAAGCAAAATGAGCACAGGAAGGTAGACGCTCAGCAGTGCTCTTTGAGGGCTGCGAAAGAAGACAAAGTAAAAAGAAAAGAAAGCTGGGAGCCACGCCACCATCGAAGTCATTTCTCTTTCCTAGCAAATAGCGAATTTCTTTGCAGCAATTAAGGGGATTTAGGAACGCAAAGCTGCAACTAAGTCTTGCATGATCTGCTTCGCTTCTAATAGCTGATGATCCTGGTCATCATTTTCGACAGGATCGTGGATATGCTCCACCTTTTGATTGCGCTGGAGAAAATTTTGGTAAGCCGTATTTTGAGTAGTGCGAGCCAAAGATCGCATTTTTAGGTGAGGGAGGTGCTGTCGATAAACTTGGGAGGGTGTTTCCACGAAACGACTAGGAATGGATACATTAGGTAGAGGATACTTTAAGCTCTTCTCTCCATAATTTTTTCCTGAATAGGGTCCGGGAACAAGGATATCCGATTTCACGCCTGTAATTTGGGGGGTATTGCCCGACGCAGTATGGTAGAGGCGTTCCGTGATGGCTAACTTACCCAGATGAGTAGATTGGAAAGTGAGCTCGGCTGTAAGCTGGCTGCTGCCTTTGCCAAAGGTATGATCATCTCCAATGACTAAAGATCCATAGTCTTGTAGGTTTTGGGTTAAGCGTTCGGCCGCCGATCCACTCGCACGGTTCACCAGAATGATTAGAGGGCCATTCCAAAGAGGGGTTTTATCTATTCCACGACCAAAAAAAAGGGATTCAATGGCGATTGCTTCTTCGGTAATTCCTCCAGGGCAATCCCGTACATCGAGTATAATGCCTCTTAACTGCGGATTTTTCCGTTCGATGCTGCTTTTCACATCAGCGGATACGGTCCACTGTTCACTTTGATAAAAGGAGGGTATCTTGATGAGGAGGATTTGGCCATTTTCGACATCATGATAAGAGGATTGGATCCGACCTTGTTCTCCACTCAACATCTTTTTTATGCGCTTCGCTTCCGATGGGGGATAAAGCTGAGTATGTGGATCTAAAGACTTTCCAAATGCATTTACAATATTGACTTCATGCATCATCTTGTTACTATTGTGGAGGATCTCTTCTTCCTCCTGGTGCATCTCTTTAAGAACTTTTGCGATATCCCTTTCATTTTCTACTTGTGATTGCCAGACAAGTATCTGCGGATAGCGCTGTAGGAGGTCTTCGTTTTGAGTGGGCCAGTTTAGCTGCTTTAAATCGCGTCTATAGACTTTCTCGGGAAAAACGTTCAAAGAGATAGCGCCGCATAACTGTCGTCGTCGATCGATGGCAGCGCGATAAATCCTCTGGATCTTGTTGAAGGTGTCATAGCGGTCGTTTTTGAAGTCGGTTGTAATGTCATCCAATAGGGCTTGGGAAGGATCAAGCCAGGGTTCGATCTCTTGTCGCAAAAAATAGCTTTTGTGCGGGTCTAGGATTTCAAAGAAATTCTCGAGAGCCCGTTTGGAGATTTCCTGTGTCACCCGCTTGTGGAGGGGATGGAGACCCAAGAAGATGTTGACGATTCCGCGTGGAGAAGTTCCGTTGAAATCCCGCGATATTTGATACCATTGCTTGGGAGAAATGCTGACCGCGTGTTTAGAGTAAGGCCTTTTACAAGGATAGTCCCATGAACTTCGACCAGCGGAAACGCGCGTCGTCATTTTGGCTTAAGTCTGAGGCGTTCTTTCGAACAGAGACCTGCAATAACGCGATCCCGAACGGTCATAATCGGGTCTTTCAAATGCTAGAAATTTTTCCTTGATTTCTTTGGAGTAAGAAATAAGAGCAGGCTTCACTTCATGGAAGACTTGCTCAATCACTAAGGCTGCATCTACTTCAGTTTCACTGTCTGAAGTACCCCAGTTTGTTGCTGTTAGTTCAGCATGAATGGTATTTTTGCCGTCATAGCAAGTTTTTTTGTTTTCAGGGCCTGCTTTCCCAACTTCAAAAGGATTTGTAATTGCAAAACTGATCCCGTGGGCAATTGTTATTCTTTTACTGTAATCAAATTGTCTGGAATAGATATGATAAATGCGCTCTTGAAACTCTTTTTGGCGAGGCTGGAGGATCACTTCCGTCACAACAACCATTTGATCTGTGATGTGTTCTTGGTAGTTGACTGTTGTTGTAAATCTTTTGTCGTCCCTAATTTTTGTGATTGCTGCTTTAAAGTTTTTAGAAGCATCTGCAGAACCGAATTCAAAATATCCTTTGGCAAGTTCTCTTTGTTCCACTTTTTCAGCTAATTTCTGCAAATTAACTTCACATCTTTGCCAAACAATGCAAACTCTTTGAAGTGTGCGGGCAGAGTTTCTGATTTCTGGAAAAGTGCTGAGGTGACCACCGACATTATGATCCACAAATCCATTAAAGATTCTTTTAGAGGTCCTTTCTGTTGCTAAAAGGTCTTCAGCACATTTTCTAAAGAAGTTGGCAACGGCTTGAGAATTTCCAAGATTGTTTATCTTACCCTGTGGACTTGGAATGACCTTGAGAGTCTCATCTTTTTCTAAAACTAATTCTTGCTCTTCTGGTTTCCATTGCGCCAAAATGTCTAAGTTTTTCCATTGATTATCGGATAAGCCAACTGATTGCGAAATGTACATAACTATTTCTCCATTAATAATGAATGCACAATCGTAATAAATTAAAGTATTTTAAGTCAATTGCAATCGAAGAGGCAAGATTTTAGAACTTTTGGTTGGGGAAAATTGAGGGACAGATTTAAGCTGTTAGATAAACTTAACGTAAAAGGAAGAGTTATGACGCTTATCGAAAAAATTAATGAGGATATCAAGGAGGCGATGAAAAGCCGCAATCAACTGAGACTCGATACCTTGCGGATGCTCAAATCCAAAATCTTGACCGTTGATGCTAGGGGGAACCTCGCCGATGAAGAAGTTGTCAAGCTATTCAAAACCTATTTTGGCAACTTAAAAGAGGCTCTCGATCAAGCTCAAGCTGTAAATCGCCCGGAAATTGCGGAGAAATTAAAAAGCGAACTAGAAATTATTCAGGAGTTTTTGCCCAAGGCTCTTTCCCCAGAAGAAACGAAAAAGATTGTCATCCAAGCCATCTCCGATTCAGGGGCCAAGACCAAAAAAGATCTCGGGCAAGTGATGAAGAGCGTGATGAAGCTAAACAAAACGGTGGATGGCAAGTTAGCCAAGGATTTAGCGAGTCAACTACTAGCTGACTAATGACCGCGGAATGAATAAATGCAGGTTTTCCGTTAACTCCATCTGGCTTTTAACGCTGTCGATTTCTCCTTGTAAAAAGGAGAGATATTGACTTTCCCAAAAAAGGAAGGCGGGGCGCTCAGATAAGATGAGTTCCTCACAGCCTTGATCGGTTTGCTGCTTCATTGTCTCTGTCAACTCTAATTCAGTTTCCATCTCTTTCAGTTCAATTTGCACATCCGACACCTCTCTAGCAAATTGATTCAAATCTTGGATGGTATTCTGTCGTTTGTTTTGAACGGCAGCTAAAAGGTCGGATAGGGATAATTGATCGTTGCTCACAATGGAGTTTAAATCTTTGCGAATAGAAGCCATGGCCTCTTTTAACTTTTCCAATTCACCCAAGAAATAGACTCCATTGTCGATCTCTGCTTGGACAACTCGAATCTCATGCATTTGCTGTTGGTATTCCCCAGTAAGCTTCTCTAGGAATTTCTCGATTTTCAATAACTTCGCTTTAAGCTCATTTGGATTGTCCTTCCAGGCCCGTGCCAAGCGATTTAGATGGCTATTGGCAGCTGTTGTATGAAAGGGTGCGCGGCAACAGGGGCAACGCGTTTGATTCTGAAGGCCCTCTTGACTATAGGAGTGACCGCAAGGGAGCAATCTATTATTTTCCATCACATCGAGACAGACGCCGCAGCGTAGATCTTCTTCGGTAAACTGAGTCACAGAAGAAACGTTTTTTTGAGCAAGTGAAGAGAGGGCAAGATCCAGTTGCAAGTGTCTGAAGAGATGATCCTCTAGATATTTGTTGAAGTCAGCCCGCAATAGCTCTAAAAGCGTATTCGCAGGCATATCGAAAACTCTTGCCAGCTTCGGAGCCAGTTCATCAAGCCGTCCACTAAGATGAAATTTCCCTCCGGTGATGCGAATGTTCAAAAATGCTGCGCTGAAATAGACGACGGGTCCATTGCCTCTTTGCCAACGCAGGGCATCACCCATTGGAACCCCTGAAAAGGGACAGAAAAGGGTACCCTGGATTATATCACTGCCTTCTAAGTCTCTTAAACGCAGGGAAAATTCCGCTTTTTCTGCACTCAAAACTGGAAGTTGATCGCGTGCTTCCTTAATGATCAATTCACCCGCTTGCAATTTTGCCTCTAGAGGGATCAGTTTGTTCCTCATGGGCCCTTCCAGAACAAGAAGAGCTTGGGTTTCTCTGACCAGATCTTCAAGATTTTCAACGCTAAGTTTTGCATCCAATTTTGCAACAGCCTGTCTTGCTATCTCAAGACATGTTTCACTGCTTTTCAAGACGGCTTCGATGGTGCGTAAAAGTTCAGTTTTCGCGTGCAGACCAGTAGTACTCAGCATCAGCTTATTGCGCACGTTCTCGAGCTTTTGGGAAAGCGATTGGCTACTTCGATTGTCGGACATCCTACTTGCGCCAAAGAGGGCCACATCGCGTGGTGTATAAAACTGGGCTGCTCGCTTCAGACTTACCAGCAATTTTTTCAAATGCTGTGTAGGCCTGATCTGGATATTGTGTTCACTCAAATTCCGAGAGACGATCCATGCGAAATTGGAAGAAAGTGCAGCAAAAGCTACAGATTTAATTCGATTGACTAGGACCGATGCCCCCGGAAGAGAACTTACAAATCTTCCAATGATCACAGCCCGTGGATGAGCAGACCGCTGCCCTTGAACTATTGATACTGAAGAACGACTATTTGTAATTGGTTGTAAGCTCATAAAATATATTATTGTAAGCATTCTGCTAATTTATTTCAAATTAAAAAGGGGGGACTGCGAGAAGTGGCTTAGCCCCTCGCGCTCCCCCAAACATGTAAGAGGAGCTATTCTTGGTTCTTACGGGTTCGGCTTTATAGAATTTAATCTTTTCGAAAATATTTTTAGCTTATCTTGATGTCCCTCCATTTTTGCCCAACGCTTAATGTTATCGAGATTAATTGTTTGATCTTCAGCTACCAGGAGAGCCTGTTCAAGTGCTTGAGTATCATTCCAATGAAAGAATGAAGAGAGTCGATCCTTAACACAGTCTGTGGGTGTAAGTAATTGTAATGAACCTTGAGAGGTTTTAAGAGTTTCGAAAAGTTTAATTGATTCATGGCCGATCGCTATAGGAGGATTTACAAAATCAATAACATACGGACACTCTTTGTGCACAAAGCAACGCCCTTTCCTTTTAAAATTGTATTTTGAAAGCGTTTTTTCAATTTGCTTCAACTCATCATAGGTCGCAAAATCTAAATCGTAGGATTGGTAACGATTTTTACTATAAATCGAAACGCATGCTCCGCCCACCAACACGGCTTCTATCCCATCTTCTTTTAAAGCATTGTATATAAAACAAGCTAAGTCTTTGAGATCAATATTAGAAAAATTTATGCTCACAGGGGCTTCCCTGTTTTGCGGGGTCTTTTTCGCTTAGTTCGTTGATAATAATTTTCTTGAATATGCGATGGAAGAAAACTCAAAGTCTTCTTTGCTAGCAACTGAATTTCTGGGAGAAAAGGATAGCGGGGATTCCATTGAAAAACTCGCGTTCTTCCCTCAAGAAAACTGACCAGAAGACCCCCTTCCTCCAATTTTCGCAACGTCTTTTGAATTGGGTCTAAAGAAGATTTAAAAGCTCGACTCAATTCAGTCGCATTTGCTTTTTCATGCAACCAGAGATACACGAGAATTTTTTCCACATTCTTGTTAGCGAAAAGGTATTCGAGCATAAGGCACCTACTTGATCGGTTTTATAACCGATAAGATAGGTTTATGTCAAACGAGAAAGGCAGAATTGGCGTGATTTTTTAGAATCTTTCGTTTATAGTGGTTTGAATGATTAGTTTGATTAAGTCAGTTTCGAGTGAAGGATTAGTTCCAGTTAGTTTGAATGAAACTAGCAAGGTTCCAGCTATTGATTTCAAGCAAAGGGTCCGACAGGGCGATTTTGATGAGCGGGCGGCGCGCGAGCGCTTGCGCGATCAGGTGCATCTGATTGAGGGGCGAGAGCAGCAAAAGTCGGAGCGCGTTCCGTTTATTAGAGCTGTCGTGGAATTTTTCGCGAGGCGCCCCGAAGAGGCCCTGGAATGGATGGATCGGTCGGCTGGGCTTTATCCTTTCTTGGGAGCCCTTGTCGTCTATATCAAAGCCACAAAAAGGGTGGATAGCATCGCTAAGCACCTCATGCAGGTGGCGGATTTAAGCGAGGCGATAGAGGGATTTCGGAAAAGTCTCCATCGTGGGAAATATGCCTGGCAAACCACTTTGCGCGGCTTTGCCATGGCCTATTGCGATCTCGGACCTAAATTAAGGTTAGCCTCTCCTGCGCTTTGGCAGGCCTTTCAGCGATTTGAACCCTGGCTCGCAGAAATGGAAAAGTTTAAGGAAAATCCGCACGATCTTCATATGCAAGGCTGGACGTTAGTTGAAGCTTTACCCCAGGGGACGCTAAAGACCCTCCTTCTTCAACAAAAGGGCAAACCGATCGATGCGCAAAACTTCACCACAAATGATTGGGGTGAGCTTTTTAAACAGATGCAGGCCTCTAAAGCAGCGGTTATTCTCACGGGAATCGAAACATTTAATTGGGCCGATTGGAATGAGGAGATGCGCGCGGAATTTTTAAAACTAATGCCTTTTCTGCAAGCTCCTGAAGTCACAACAGCCCTTCTGGAAAGCTCCCAGCAGCTTAGGAGCAGGCATCTCAGAAAATTGACGCGCGTATTCCCCCGTCTTGCAAATTTGAGCCTAGCCAATTGCTCCATCAAATCGCTGCGCGCTCCCAAAAGCTTAGAAAATTTAACCTTTCCAGATGGCTCACAAATAAATACAGGATCTAAAGAGATGCTTGTGATTTCTTCTGCTGTCACCAACGAGGATTTGCGAGCCCTCCTCTTGCGACGACCTTCCGTAGCCGTTTTAGATCTTACTGAGGCTTCAAATATATCTGTCGAGGCTTTTTTTGATGAGGATGGCCACTACATCGAGCTCCCTCAGCTTAAGCAGATCAAGCTAAGAGGACGCAAAGATGAAAGTTATTTGTCAAATCAACTGTTTTTGCGCTCTTCTAGACCTTTAAAAGGCGATGATCAATGGAGAAAACATAATGAATTTCATCCCTCGCTACAGCCAGCGGAATACCCCACAGTGCGGGTGGAGGGCATTCCTTTTAAGTGCAATCCCATTCATTTAACCGCCATTTCACCTGTTTTGGCTAAGTTATTGCAAAATGACGAGCTGGTCATTCGCGATATCACAGCGGATCTCTTTTTGGAATTTATGTATCCTTGCGAAATCCACGAAAAAATCGACACGAGGAGACTGACGACCGCGCAGCTAGATCAGCTTCTTCATTTAGCCGATAAGTTAGAAATGGATGAATTTCGCAATAAATGCTTTGGTGCGCTTTTGAAACAACCCTTGACAGTTGTGGAATTGTTTAATCTTATCCGCTGGGCACATGTCAGGGATTTAGTGGAATTATGTAGACAAGTTTTAGATTGCATTCTGACGCTCCATCAGTATAAAGATTTAAACTTTCAAATGGAGATCGGAAAGTTTGCAGAAGAAGTGGGAATTGGGGAATTTACAAGAAAATTGCATAAGCAGTGGATTTTCTCCTTGCACAGGTTAATTAAGCACCCTTGGTCTGACCGTGTGGTGTATGCGGAAAGAGTGCAACTTGTCGATAAGTGTTTAAGTCAGATCCGAGATCCCGCTGTGGCTGCGGATGCCATTTTTTCCTACCACTTCCAATATGAGAATGATTTTGAGGGTGTAAATCGGGTCATGGCTCTTTATCCCCACTTAGTGCCTCACTATAAAAAGATTCCGCACTTCATGGAAGAAGTTTTGCCTCTTGTCACTGCCAAGTTTCAGTATGCTCCTGGGCATCCTTATCTAAGTATGATTTCCGCCCTTCTTAAAACCGCTTGTACAAATATTGACAAGCCCCGATGAAGCCGGGGAATTTGGATACGATGCAAAAGAGGGCGTAAGAGGCCTTGTTGGCAGGACTCCATGGGTTATTGAGGTGAGTGTAGATCTTGATAAACAGCAGCGGATAAACCATCAGTAAAGCCCCACTCACCCAAGGGTACCAGGGCAAGAATAGTAGAATTAGAAGGGGCAATAACCCCCCGTAAACCCAATTGGAGAGGTTTTCTCGATAAAAGAGGCGCTCCTTTTTGCCTTTGTGTAGAAGCGACAACTGCTGAAAGCTGTAACCTGTGCGCATCATCCGCTTAAGCAGCGGTAAAAAACTCTCATGGGCACTATCGTGAACGCCCATCGGAATGCCCAAATTATAGATCTTCCAGCCCTTCTCACGCATGCGGTAGCACATTTCGGGCTCTTCACCGGCGACGAGATGTTCATTATAACCCTCAACCTCAGAAAAGGCCTTTCGGCGAATCATGCAATTGCCCCCTGTCGCTTGCACTTCTCCCTTTTGATGCTCCCATTCCATTTGGAAGATTCTTTTGCTGAAAGAACTGCGCGGTTCTTTTTCCTCTAAAACCCCTTCCACAACAGCGACATGGGGATTTTCCTTTAAAAACGCGTAAGCCTGTTCAATCCATTCTGGAAATAAAACGGTATCGCCATCGACAAATTGGACATATTCCAGGGTGGAGACCATTTTATGTAACTCTTTGAACCCAGCATTTCGAGAACGCGCCGCACAAAGACAAGCATCATCGCTCAAATAAAGGGTGGCAAGGTTGTAATTTTTGGCTATCTGAAGGCTCGTGTCTGTGGAAGCGGAGTCGACATAAATTATTGAATATGAAGTACTTATGACTGGTTTAAAAGTCGCGTCCAACCGCGCTGCTTCATTCCTTCCAATAATTACAATGCCAATGTCACTCTGCATACATCCTGTAGTAGTCTAAGATTTGGTCCACCTTTTTATTCCAATCAAACTGTTGAACCACTTTTGCGCGTCCGGCTTGACCCATTGCGTAACATAATTGGGGATCTTTCGCCAATCTTATCATTGCGTCGGCAAGTCCCTTTTCGAAAAGTTCTGCATTAAGCGGGGCCACCAGGATTCCACAGCTCGTGTCCAGGTAATCTTTGGGGCCTCCCCAATCCGTCGCTATGACAGGCAAACCAGACGCCATGCCCTCTAGGACCGCAGCTCCACCACATTCCGCTAGGCTGGGAAAAACCATCACGTGATTTCGTTTGAGCTCTTCTTCACACTGCCACCAATCGACAAAGCCGTGAAGATAAGTCGATTGAGCGCAGCCAAGCTCTTGCGCTTTCTTTTTAAGAGGCTCCATGAGGGGACCATCACCTAAAAAATGCAGCTCCGCATCGGGGACGACGCTTTTGACTTTGGCAAAGGCGCTCACGAGGTAATCGACGCCCTTTAATTCAATCAGACGGCCCAAATAGACAAAGCGCACGGGTGTATCTTCTTTTCTTAAAACTTGCACGGGAGCTTTCCAAACATTCAAATCAACGCCATTTTCCACGAGGATTTTCACAGGGGATGACATCCAGAAGGGCAACGCCTCTTGCGTACGCTTATTGGCAGCAAGAAGTAATTTAGCTTGGCGCTTGCCTGGGATAATGAAATTGAGAATATGGGCCAAAAAGCGCCCTACCTGCGTGTGAAAACGCGAAAAGAAGCTATAGATAGGCGGCATGCCGGGGGGGAAAATCATCCCTCCATTCATCGGACCGATAATGAGCGGCACCCCAAGATTAAAAAGGTAGGAAGGCTGTTTCGGAGAGACGGGAATGGGTTGATGAATAAGAGTGAAAGAACCCGTTTTGATTAGCTTCTGCACGGCTTGACGCTGTTTGATATAAAAGATCATCAATCGCAAAAACTCGGTAAAGGGGGAAAGCAATTTTAGGCGAGGGTTTAAACCCAGCTGATAGAGGTAGAGTTCAAAGCGATTGTCCTCAATGAAATGTAAGCGATTCAAGGCTTGTGGAAACTTTTGGCAGAGCTCCTCGCGGCAGCGCGCGTGCACAACGAGGTGGACGTCAATATGGCGCTCGAGGAGAAGGCGAAAGTAGTGATAGGGCAAGATGGCCTCGCCTCCAAAATGGGTCGACGCATTATCACAGGCAATGATAATGGCTAGAGGTTTATCCATGTGGCATCACGGGTTGTAAAATTTTGAGTATCTGCGGCCAATCGACCTCTGTCGTATTGTCGAGAGGTTGAATCATGAGCAGCAGGGGTTCTGGTCCCGACTTTCCTAAGGATAAGCGACGCAAAGTTGCCTGCCACCAAAATTTCCAGGTGGAGGCATAGCTCTCTTCGCCATTCGAAAACCAAAACAGGGCCGATTTGCGATGAGCCCCTTTGCTGATGACGAGTTCTTTGGCGGTGCCACCTTCAATGGGGATATCTTTTGCAGAGAGGATATCCCATCCGCTGCCCGTAAAGCAGTAATAAGGATCGTGAACGATATGGCGATTATGCGTGCCATCGAGCATCGTGAAAAAATAGTTAGCGTTATCTACCCTGTACACGCGTTTGACGACGTTGACGCCTTTGAAAAATTGCTCCTCAAAAATGGAGAGAGGAACATCTTTGCCCACAAAACCAGGACCTGCCAGCGGAACCCTGTCTAGCGTTTGCTTGGCATCTTGGAGGGGATAAAATTGCCAAAGAAGCCCCAAAGCAATCGCCAGGATGAGTCCGATCCATAAGATTTTTTGTACAGTAGGGTTCATGGAGATCTCCGGTGATTGATCAAACTAAAGGTCATTAAGGCACCTGCAAGAAAGGCTAGCGTGATTTTTAACAAGACAGCCCATTGGGGAAAAAGGTGACTGGCAAGCCACCCACCGGCAGGCATCCACGCGACCGCAGCGGGAATCCACAGTAGCTCCGCAATGCGCCAAGGAAGAAAAGAGGCGAGGGCAAAGGCCAAGGCAAAGTAGTGCAGGGTATTGAAGGAAGCGAGCAATCCTAAGAAGGTGAGCAAAAGGGCGCAGCCCAATAAATAAGGATTGGTCTCCAGCTGGGGAAAGCGATAAAAAAGAGGCGTTGCCCAGAGTAAGAAAGCCAGCCAAGTGAGAGACTCTTTGGGTGAATAAAACCAAGCGTTGAAAATTTCCCGGGCATTGAAAAGGCAGAACGCAAGGATTAGTAGAGGGAGTAATAAAGGATAGCCTTTCATCGGTTTTGCGGCTCTTTGGGTTCTTGTAGGGAAAAGATGAACCAGCAAAGGCAAAACATCAGCATGATGACGACCCAGCCCCCAAAGACGTGAAAATTGCCTTTTGAAAAGGCGGGGGTAATAAGGAGAGCCGCCGCGGATATCAGAATGATGCGCAGCGTATTTGCCACCCAGGCCATCACGACGAGTAGAGGGAGGTTTACCCAATAGCGTTTGGTATCGCCTAAAATCAAAAAAGCCACGACCGATCCAGCAATTAACATCGATTGCAGGGTGTTTAACCCAGCGCAGGCTACCTCCACAGAAATGGGCAATCCATTGACGTTAAGCAAGGTGCCTTCTTGCTTCACATCTAAGCCAAGCAGAGAAAAAAATTGCGCTGTCGTCCAAGCGCCCGACAAGCGAAACCACCAACCGATGCGGTCAGCGTCTAGAGAAATCCAGGGAAAAGCCATGAGAGGAAGAATCATGAGCTTTTTAAGCGTTGGCAAACTTTCATTTGTGACTTTTTTAGAAAGCCACGCCCAAAGCAAGGCGCACCAGCTTAAGGTTAGAAGCAAAGTGGAGTTGATGGCAATGCCGACCAAAAAAAGAAAAGCCGTAAGCGCGATCCAGCCTAGAGAGGGTGTTTCAGGGTTGTCTTTAAAATGCCAGGGTGAGCCAATCCAAATGAAGAGGGGAATGGCCACGAGAATGGGCAATGTATCGTCAGAGGAAGAGATCCAAGTCGTATCGCGCAGCCAGATAAAGACTGCCAGCATAATCAAACACCCAATAATGGGAGCGTCACTACTTAGCCTTATTTTGCTCATCCATGATCTTTTTTAAATTCTCTTGCAACATGGGATTCGTTGGATAGACGAGGAGCAGCTGTTCAGTCAGCAAACGAGCTCTTTTCCAGTCTTTTTCCGCAAAAGCCTTACGCGCAAGGTAGGACTTTGCTTCGGCTGACTTATCTTCTAAAGCCGAATACAATTTGTCCGCCATTTCTGTATTGCCTTCAAGGAGAGCCACCCTAGCGAGCGTCTCTTGTCCGACGACATCTTGGGACAATTTGGGGTTGGATTCAATGGTCTGCTTGGCATCGGCATACTGACCGCGTTCAATCTGCACGAGGCTGATGAGCTGAGCGGCGCGTTTACCGATATCATTATCTTCTTTTGCGAGAGGGGCTAAACGGTCAAGGCCAGCATCGGGGCTATTGCTGCTGATGAGAAGTTCCCCAATGAGCAGTGACAAGGGCTTGCTGGGCGTTTGAAGCGTTGCGAATTCAAGAGCAGCGGGTACCCCTTTGTTAACGCGTATCGCCTGCGTTAAATCGTACGCATACCAGTCGGGGTAGGTGGCGGGAATCACATTTGTGGTGTGCAGGTCGAGTGCCGCCTCAAACCAGCCTGTAGCTAAGAAAGCCGCCGCAAAGGCTTCTGGTCCTTTCAATAGTTCTTTCAAATCCTCTGGAATAGTCGAAGTGGGTGTATTGGCTAAAGTTTCTAGTTGTGCAAAGAAGGGCAATAAGTTTGCTGAGGGCGTTGTAGAAGCTTTTTCATTGGCACTGACATCATCGCGGTTCAACTGTCCAGTTGTGCGGTAGAGCAAAATGCGTTTGAGAGCCGTTTCCAGAGCTGGGTTCCAAGAGACTGTTTGGAAGGGATTAAATTGCAAAAGGTCCAAAGCCTCTTTTTCTTTGCCTTGCTTAAGCAGTGACAGGAGGCGCAACCAGAAAGTGACTTGTTGCGTTTTGAGATACTGAGCTCCATTGGGAACATTGGCAAAGGTCGACTCATTCCAAAATTCGCCTGGTTTCAGGCTTTGTAGATAGGCAATAAGAGGCTCTAACTTCCCTTGTGGAGGCTTATTCGCAGCCCAATCAAACTGAATGGGTGTGACGACGCTGTTCCAGAAAAGGGTCTTGAGCCAGATAAAATCGACAGAGGGGCTTTTAAGATTTTCAGACCAGATCTGCAAGGCATTTTGGTACTGCCTTTGGCGCAAGTAAAATTCAGCCAGTTGGTCGCGCAGGTAGAGATTTTTGGGATCAGTCTGGAGGGCTGCAAGATATTCTGTCAGAGCTAATGTGGGTTTCCCATAGGTTTCAAGAAACTTAGCGCGGTATGAGAGAATTTCGGGATTTTCGGGATCTTTGTTGTGGGCCTGGTTTAAGTAATCCCAAGAGGTTTTTGGATCTTCAAAGATGTAAATCAGAGCCAAGCGCTCGAGGCGTGGGGTGTCTGCTTTACCCGAAAAGGAACGCGACTTTAAGAAATCAACCGCTTCTTTGCGTTTGCCTTCGGCCAATAGCTTATCGCCATCGAGGATAAACCATGTTTCAGGTAGGGTCTCACGCCCTTTCCAGCTATCGCGAATGGTTTGGTAATCCTTTGTTCTGCCAGAGCCTAAGTAAAAGCCAGCGACGAGGAGAGAGGCTTTTTCATGGCTGTCGAAGGCTTTTGGGTAGTACTCGTAGAGCACGGAGAGTTGCGTCGTATTAAGCGTCGCTTCGCTTGCGCGGATGAGGAGGTCGATCCACTCTTTGCCCTCTTCGGTGCGGTTATCGATGTCATCGCTATATTTCTGGATGATTTGCCAGGCTTCTTCTGGTTTGCCGTTGTTAAGCAGCTCTTTGGTCGTTGCGATATCTTTGTTTTCTTGCGTCTTGTCTATTGCCATTTTGTGCATGCGGTGTTCGATGTTTGGCCAATAGAAGTACGCGAGTGAGGCGGCGACAATACAAACCAGAACTAAAAAGAGGGTAAAGACCCGACCCATGGATTTATCTCCGACGAATTAAGTTTTGCATCAAGAGATATTTTCTACCTGATTCGCTTATTTTCCTCAACCTCTTTCGCTGGATTGGCTTGTTGCAAGCTCACCTGCGAAATTTTTGTGGGCTCACTACTCCGCAGTTCCAAGGTATACATTTGCTCCCCATCAACCTGCACAGAAGTTTGCGGCTTAAAGCTGTGATCCTTTGGCGATGAGGGCCAAAGATCCCACGTCATCCCATCTTTTGCTTCGACACTCCATTTTCCTGCTGGAATATCCAGTTGATCCAGTGTGAGCGGATGATCGGGTGAGAGATCGACCTCTAGCTTATGCTCTGGGCCACACACAGCGACATGCTCGCGGTCGAGCGCGAATAAGTAACCGGGGATAATGATGCGGCCAGGAGATTTTTCTATAGCGAGCGGACCCTCCTTCCAACGCACCCACAGGCGCGCAACAGCAGGATCTGGCGTCGTCACGGCTAGGTGAATTAAGCGGTATTGCTGATGAAATTCTGGCATCGCCACAAGTTCGCTGCTGCTCTTAAAGGTTGGATGATCGGCACCCCAGGGATTTTGCATGAGAATCAAATCAGGGTGCCTAGAATAGACGTAGGGGCCATCCCCATGGTCGTGCCCAATCCACGCATAGAGGGTAGAGGGAACCCGCGCGATATGCTTATCATTGAGTCCCAACATATCCACGGTTTGCAGTTCTGAATAGTAGGGAACAATCCCCGCTGGATCGGTGGCTAAAAGGGGATGATGGTCTCCTAAACAGTTGCGCAAGATGAGACCAAGTGAGGAGGCGTCCCATTCCCTTCTCTCAACGCGCGCTTTGCGGTTATCGCGTGCGACCAATTGTATCGCAGTGTGCAGGAGTAACCCGACGATGCAGAGCCAGATCAGTTTTTTTGAAGGGGGAAAAAGCTCTAGACCCTGCGCTAGGCAAAGGCAAGCGAGGATGAGGACGATGAGGAGATGGCGATAAGCGAGGAAGATATCGCCCCCAATATAAACGAGATAGGCCACCCAAAATAGCGTGGGGATGAAAAATAGGAGGGCGAGCGCTTTTTTTTCGGGGGTTCTCCATAGCTTCCATAAACAATAAGCCGTCGCAGTAAAGAGGATAGGATAGGCGATAAATCCACGCACAATATAGCCTAAGCCAGAATGGATCTTATCGAAGCTCAAGGGCATTTTGACATAAGCGGTGTTGGGGAGAAAGGAATCGTAATAATACACTCTAAAGAGGAGTTGTCCGATAGCAAAGAGAATGGGAGGCGTCACAAAGATCCAGAGGCGATCAAAGCCACGCGTTAAGACGAGTACCAACGCTAAAGTAAAGGTGAGGAGCACCCCGTCGGGTCGAGTCATTGCAAGCAAGGCCATGAGCAGACCAGGGAGGAAAAAATTCCAGGCGCTAGCAGGCTGACGGAGCACCAAGGGGTATAAAAGGACGACTGACCAGGCGAAGAGGGCGCCAAAGAGCGGCTCCTCCAGTCCTCCAATCGCCCAGGCCCCTACCGTTCCAGTTACAGCAAGCGCCAGGCTGGAGACGATCTTTGATAGCGTGGAAACAGTGCTGTATTGGATGGCAAAGAGGGTGGCCAAGATGCTTGCGATGCCAAGCAGACGCACTGCTAGAGTTAAGTCGACATGAAACAGCCCCAGAAATGAGGTGAGTAGTATCCAGAGCAAATTGGTATAGCCCTCCACCCATTCGCCCTCGTTCCATGTCAAGCCATGCCCCTCTAAAAGCCGCTGTGCATAGCGCAAAGAGATAAAGGTATCATCAGAAGAGAAGGGATAAAACCACCAAATATTAACTAGCAGCACAACGAGAGATAGAAAGGCAATCGCAAGGTTTCTTAATTTGTTCATGGGAGCTCTAAGCGCGGTTTGATGGTAAAAAGGCGATCGATTTTAGCTTGGCGCAGTTGACGCTTGAGAGGGGGTGCGAGCCCCACCAAGCTTAAACGCATGTAATGTTCTTCGGCATAGCGATTGAGCTGCAAGAGAAAGCCTAAGCCCGTATTGTCGATGTAGGTGCAGTAGGAAAGATCGACGATGCATTTCTTTTGTTGGATGCTTGGGCCGATTTGATTGAGATAGGCATCGAAAGTTTGATTGTTGTCTAGACGTCCAAAAAAACTGATGATGACGAGATTCCCCTCTTGCTGGATGGCATGGTATAAACCCGCTGAGTTATCTTTTAGCACTAGACGATCTAAAATAGCCTTGGGACTCTCGACGACTTGATTTTTAATCAAATCCCAAATGCGATGTAGCTTGAGCAGCAAACGCATATCGGCAGTGATATTTAAGGCAAAAATCTGTTTCTTTTCATGCTCAGCCTTCTGCCACAGGCGAATGAGCAGGGCGATGCCTTCTAGGTCGATTTGACGGACATCCTTAAAATCCAAAACCACGTGATCTTGCCCAATGAGCTCATCAGCTTCTTGCCAAATTTCCCTACAAGCCAATTCGCCCAAGCGCTTTGGCAAAGGGACCACGGCGATGGTTTGATGAGCCGAAATAAAAAGCAAAGGGGTGCGCAGTTTAAGTCCCTTCGTCCAATAAAAGAGCCAATAGGTAAGCCGGCAGATGGAGTGATAGACAATCAAGGGAAGAGTCATTAGGGGAAATTTAATCAGATCGACAAGATAGCGTTTAAATAGCCTTTTGGGCTCATGGAGCAAGCGATAAAACCATTCCAAGCCGCTATGTTGCATCCAGTTTGGCGCACGCGGAATTCTCCCCGTGAGAATATTGAATGACCCTCCCACACCAATGGCAATGGGGACATGTAAATAAGGACGCACGCGTTCAAACCAGATTTCTTGTTTAGGATTGCCCAGATTGAGCAGAATGACATCCGGTGCTGCCTTGTTGATCTGTTCGACGAGCAATTTGTCGCGCTCTTCAGAAGTCTCTAAATCCTCTCCTTCGATGGGAATAAAAGGATGCGAGGTTCCAACGATGCGTAAACCTGGATAATCGTTTTCCAGATAGAGCATGAAGAGCTTGAGCGTTCTTTCATCGCCACCCAAAAGAAAGAAGGATTGTTTTTTTTTGCTTAAGGCTTCAGCTAGTGCAGGGATCAAATCCACCCCCGTCACTCTTTCTTTCACCTTTGTTCCTAGAAGGCGAGCTAACCAGAGGAGGGGCATGCCATCTAAAGTCGAAATGCTGGCGTGTTGCAAAATGTTGAGGAGCTCGGGTTGACGACTGCTAGACGAGAAACAATTGTGTACATTAGCGACAAAATCGACATTGAGCGTTGCGACATAGCGTGGGCTTAAATCTTTATGATAAATTTCGATCAGTTGTTCAATCTTTTCGACAGTTTCAGACAACGATAAATTGTCGACAGGCATGCCGAGAAGTGCAAAAGGGAGATTTTCAGTTGCCACTAGTTGAACTCCTCATTTTTTTCATTAACCAGCGCCAAAGCAAAAAGAGATCGTAGGGGTAGCTCATGCGCGTCGCGTAATAGGTCTCTGATGCATACATATCATCGATGGTGGGTAAAGGTCCATGGTCTAAATCGGCTAAAGTGATTAAACCCACCTTAGACTTAAGATAGAGTTTTTGCCAATCGGGAGGGAGCAAGGCGGCATCTTTCATAGAGCGCGGGGCGGCACCGATAAAGTGGACATCTCCTTTGATCACATTCCACAGCAAAGGCAAACGCTTAAACCACTCTTGAAAGGCGTTAAGCGTCTTGCCCTCTTTGGCTTTGAAACTTTGCCACTTGAATGTTTTCCATTCCCAGCGATAAGGAGAAGCAGGCAGATACAGCATGTCCGTTTCCTCTAAATCGCATTGGAGATAGAGGAGGAGGTAAATGGGCAAAAGAAGGAGGGAGAGGAAGAGGGCGAATACGCATTCCAGAAAGCGCACCGGTGTTCTGAAAAGGTGATTGGAAAGGCCGCTGAGGATAAAATCATCGCGGATCACCATCGTGGTCTTGAGGGTCAAATTAGCTAAGAAGTTGCGGTCGATGAGGCAGTTTTTGATTTCCAGCGATTCTCCCACAAAGCTTCTTTGACAAATCAAGGAACCTCGGATGGAGGAATCTTTTCCGATGATGCAATTGTTTTCGATGATCGCATTGGGTCCTAAGTGCACGTTTTCCTTGATTTGACAACTCTCGCCAATAAAAATGGGGGGGTCGACTTTGATTCCAGGATGAATGGAGACGCCGTGTGAGATCCAAATTCCCGGTTCGACTTCATGCGCTGTCGTGGGGAACATGCAGACGCGTTCTTTTTGATTGATGAATTTTTGGTTGCTCTTTTCCAGATCGCGCAGTGTGCGCGTAGAGATGTAGGGATGAACTTTAATCAAATTGCTTTGTTTCCTGACACTGTCGACGAGTGTGTCTTCTCTTGTCTCTGTGGGCAGCTTCATCAGCAGTTTCATAGGCATAAAGCCCCACCCCGACCAGCTATTTTGATTTAACATAAAGAGCTTGCCGTGGGTGTAGGGGGCAATTTCCAACTGTTCGGAGGAGAGTCGTGGAAGTAAGTCGCCGCGACCTAATAAGAAGCACATGTCTTGCCAGCCGGGTGCAATGATTTGTAGATAGGCGAAGGGACGATCGGGATTTTTCACAAGGTGATAGGAGATGGAAACGCCCCAACGGCTTCCATCGCTGAGCAGATCTTCGACTCTGTTTGGCAAGTGATGCAAGAGAATGTCGAATTGCCTAAACCCGTGGTGTGCTAAAAATTCGATGATATGGACGATGATCGGCTTGTCGACAATGTGGAGTAGGGGTGTGGGGCGATAATGCACGAGGGGTTCGACAGCTTGACTATAGCCTGTGGCAATGAGGACAGTGCGCATTTCAGTAAGCTCCCTTGCCGAAGAGAACTGCAGGAATGGTTTTGAGCAACAAAAGAAAGTCCAGTAAGACGCTTTGGCTTTCAATGTATTGAAGATCTAATTGCACCTGTTTCGTAAAGGGAATATCAGAGCGGCCACTCACCTGCCAAATGCCCGTAATGCCTGGTGCCACATCGAGTCGGCGTCGTTCCTCGAGCGTGTATAAATCGACTTCACGCGGAAGATGTGGCCGTGGCCCCACCAAGGACATATCGCCGTGAAGAACATTCCAAAGTTGGGGGATTTCATCGAGACTCGTTTTGCGCAAGAATTGCCCTAAGGAAGTGATGCGCGGATCTTTGCGGATTTTAAAAGTCACCGCATCCTTTTCCTCGTTATAAGCCAGCAAACTATCTTTCAGCTGCTCTGCATCCTTGCGCATGCTGCGAAACTTATAAAAACTAAAAGGACGGCCCCACTTGCCTACGCGAGAAGAGACGTAAAAAACGGGCCCGCCGTCTTGCAGTTTAATCAGAAGGGCGATGAGCAATAAAAAAGGGGTCAAAACTATAAGGACAGCCAAGGAAACAGAAATATCAAGAAATCTTTTGAGAAGTTTGGCGCCCGTAACGACAATCAGCCAGAAATATTTTTTGCGCCAGTAAGTCCAGCGCTGACGCCAACCTGGTTTTTCCCCGTACTTAGCGTATAGGGCATTGAGAAGCTCGGTTCGCTCCGATCCTTTTAAAATCTTTTGGCTTCCCATTCATCATTTTTGGGGAATCATTTAAAAGAGCGTAATGCGTCATCTGTGGAGTTAAAAATTTCGAAAATTTTGTGCATTGAGACGAGTTCAAACATGGTGCGAATGGGTTTGCTCATACACGCTAACTTAAGTTCGCCACCATGACTATGGAGCGTGCGGAGAACGGAAAGAAATGTCCCCAAGCCAGAGCTATCGATAAATTGGACGCGACGAAGATCAAAAATCACTTTATTGAGACCACTGGTTTTGATCAATTCCATCACTTTTTCTTTAAATTCGTTGGAATCTTTTGCATCTAAGCTATCCATCTCAGGTGTCACAATGAGAATATTGCCCTGTTGAGCATGTGCAAACTGCATTTTTGTTCCTTCAGACATAAATTTTTTGTAAATCCTTAGGTGATTCCACCCTGCTTCGGTTTCCTTATGTACATAATTGACTTGGTCGACTATTTCTTTAATAAAATACCATCCAAATCCTCGTTCTTGATCACCTGCTAGGCTTGGTTCAGGGACTAAAGAGGGGTCAAAATGGGCTCCCTGATCTGAAATCTCAAAAGCAATCCCTTCTTTGTCAATATGACTCTGGATGACGATATCTCCCTTGTTTTCTCCCTTATACCCATGTTGCACAATATTGCAAAATGCTTCGTTCAATGCAAGTTGTAGGAGGGCTGTAAAATCCTTATCTTGCCGAGGCAATTTGCGACAAGCGCGGGTAACATAAGTGCGCACGGCCTTTAGACTTTCAAGATCCGACTTAAACCGCACAGCAGTAACAGTTTGTATTTCTGAGTAAGGGATGTCTGTGATTCTGACGATGAGAATCGTAAGGTCATCTTGGAAAGTCGTTCTTTGCGCAAAAGCGCTTACAGAGGCTTTGATCATGCGTAGAAGCGCTGAGGCATCCATCGTGGGGTTTTTTTCAGCGATATTAATCAAACGTTCATGCCCGTAGAGTTCTCCTGAAGGCGATTGAGTCTCTGTCAGACCGTCCGAATAGAAGATAAAATAATCCCCTTTTTCATAGGGAACTTCGACATCTTGATAGTCGGATTTTTCTAAGACCCCCATAGGGCAATTGTTGCCCATCAAGGGGACCGCATTGCGCAAGTTAGAGCGGTAGTGAATGGTTTTGGTCGAGCCGCAGTCCACATAGGTAAAGGTGCGCTTAAAAAGGTTGAAGCGACCATAAAAAATGCTTACAAAATACTCAAGTTCAATGAGTTGACTGATTAATTCACGGTGCACATGCGCGATGATCTCGCGTGGCAACAGAAGGTCATCAACCCAGGTGCCGTCATGTTCAAAAACTTGGTGGTGAGTAAAGGGAAGAGCGAAACGCATCAACTGCATCTTGATGGCCGTTCCCACAAGAGCTGCTGGAAGTCCTTTCCCCATGACATCGCCAATGACCACATCTAAAACATTGGGTGAAGCGTGGTAAAATTCGTAAAAGTCCCCGTCGATCTCTTTTGAGGGAATCGCGATCGCTTCGATGGAAAAGCCTGGAATTTTTTGGGGAATTTTGCCAAGCAAAAGGGTTTCATGGATGCGCGTCCCTAGTTGGAGGTCTTGGCGCATCCCTTCATGTTTTTCGGTCAGTTGTTCATGCTGTTCAAGGAGAATCAGATTGAGTTTTTTCTCTTCCTGCTGGAGTTGGTAGCGTTCGGCAAGTGTGTTGATTAACTGCATGATAGCCTGTTTTTCCCACGGTTTTGGGATAAACTGGTTGACATGTCCGATATTGATGGCGCGCAGATAAGTCGCCTGATCTAAATTTCCATCGAGCATGATTCTAGCTATTTCAGGATGAGTAGCTTCCACCTTAACCAACAGATCTAAACCCGCCATGTCCTTGAGTTCTTGGCCGCAAATGATCATTGCAACCTTTTGACGCTCAATAACTTTCAGAACTTGCTGGCCAGAGGACGCTTCCAACACGCTGTAGTTATCCTCTTTGAGCATCTTCTTAAAAGTCGCTTTCACAATCCGATCGATATCGGCTATCAAAATGGTGATGGATTTTGTCTCTAGTATCATGCACAACGCGTACAATATTTTTCTTGTCAACGCAAGGAGAAAGGATTAATGAGGAATTAGAGAGCCATTTTGCAAAAGGCTCAATTAGGTACAAGGAGGTCCCGAATGTCTTACCCTGTTTCTCTCGACTTAAAACAAAAGCAAGCACCTGGCTTAAAGCAAATGCAGCGCCTCATGATGTCGCCTCAGATGCAGCAAGCCCTGCATCTCTTGCAGTTGCCTCATCTTGAGCTGTCGCAGCTTATTGAAGCAGAACTGGAGCAAAACCCTGTCCTGGAAACTGCGCAGGAGGAACCCGACCTCGAGATGGAAAGCTTAGAAGAGGATTCTTTGGAGACAAGCGAAGAGGAGCCAGCCTTGGAAAAGTCTTTGTCCATTGATGAACGCGATCTCGAAATCTTGCAGCACTTGGATGAAGATTATCGCGACTTTTTTAATGAGACCGAAAGACCTATGCTTCCTTCACGCGATGAGGAAAAATGGAAGGCGTATCAAGAAAGCTCTCTTGTTTCCCAAGTGACTCTATTTGAACATTTAATGCGACAAGCACAAGAAACGTTTGCGCAAAGAGCCGAACTCGAAATGGCCGAAGCTATCATTGGCAATTTGGATGACCATGGTCTGTTGAGCAGCGGTTTAGAAGAGGTTGCACATTTAGGTGGATACAAAATAGAGCCTTTAAGAAGAGTCCTAAAGCAGATTCAAACCTTTGACCCCATTGGCGTCGGCGCAGAGACTCTCCAACAGGCTCTGCTGATTCAATTGGCCTATCAAGGCAAGCAGCGCAGTTTGGCTTATCAGGTGGTGGAGCGCCATTTTCAAGACCTTTTGCATAATCACATTCCTCAGATACAGAAAAAATTGGGATGTAGCGTGCAGGAGATCGCCAAAGCCATCCGCGATGATATTGCACGCCTTGACCTTCATCCTGCGGGAAGCTATTCACAAGAGCCCGTGCAACCCCTGACAGCCGATGTTTCGTTGAACTTGGTTGGGGATAAGTTAGAAGTCCATGTCAATACGGATCACCTTCCCGATTTCCATTTGAACCGCAAGTACATGAGAATGTTGGAAGATGAAAATCTGTCTGTGGAAGCGAAGGATTTTATTAAAACGAAGTTATTATCAGCTAAGTGGCTGATCCGCAATGTGTTCCAGCGCAATGATACCTTGGAGAAAATCGCCCAATCAATCGCCAAGCGGCAACACGCCTTTTTTAAAAGTCCCGAGGGCAAGTTAGAACCAATGACGATGAAAATGGTGGCAGATGAACTCAGTGTGCATGAATCGACCGTGGCAAGAGCCGTTTCCAATAAGTATATCGATTGTCCGCGCGGGCTGTTGCCTTTGCGCTCTTTTTTCACCAACGCCTATGCCACAGAGCAGGGTCCTGAAATCTCTTCACAGACCGTCCGCGATGTCTTACTGGAATTAATTCGCCGCGAAAACAAAGCCAAGCCCTTATCGGACGAAGCCATTGCCAAAGCCATCAAACAGCGTGGAATCGATTGCGCGCGTCGCACTGTAGCAAAGTACAGAGCCGAACTTGCCATCGGCAATACAAGGCAAAGGCGCCAGTTTTAATGAAGGAGTGGCTCTGGCAATTAGGTTACAGTCGCTGGCGTGCCGCACCTCCAGCACCTCTGGAGGGTTATACTGTCCTGATCAATATCCCTGGCGATCTGCCTCTTTTTCTCGATATTGCCGTTGAGGTGCTGCGTCAGCAGGATCCAACCCATTTTGTAGAAGCTCTGGTCATTCCCGATAAAATAACTCCAGAGATTAGGGAGGGCTATGCAAAAGCCGTCAAACGCTGGCCTGAGGGGCGTCTCCGCTTTGTTGTGCTTCCCGCTGTAGATCGCATGATCACGGGCTTTTTGAATAACCCTTCCCACAATCACTGGCTGCAAATTATCCGCGGCATCGAAGCCTCACGCACGACGCATGCGTTAATTCACGATGCGGATTTATTTCTGATCGACCCTCAATTTTTGCGCAAACTCTACGACAAATGTGAAAGGGAAAAACTCGCTTGTGTAGGCATCAGCCCCGTTTGGGATAAGTGGTTTCATCAGCAAGGCCTAACCGCCCTAGCTGCTACCTGGGAGCTGATGGTGGACAACGCTTGGTTTCGCAGCTTCAAACCCTGGGAGCACCATGGACATCGCGGCGAATGCTGTGGACAATCGCACATCTTCGATACGACGCTACTCCCTCAAACCAAAACCCCTCCTGAAAGGATTGCGCGCCTGGAAAATCTCCCTTTCGTCCATTTTAACTATGTTATCAGCACCTATCGAAGTTTCCAGAAGGCTCAAGGGCCCTTTGAAGATAGCTATTATCGCCTCTTACTCATTCGTTTGCTCCACGATGCCTATGGCTCGTCGCATTGCAAAGTGCCCCCGTTCGAAATACTCCTCAAGGGCTGCGAGGATTTCACCCTACCCGTCATCTACAAGGATGCAACTCACTTCCCAGAGTTTAGGCGCAAGATGCAGGAGCTTATGGATAGCAAGCTGTTGAGTGCGCCTCAGGTCGAGATGCTCCAAACCCGTCTCAACAAGATTGAGGAAGCGATGATGGGCAGCTTAAACCAGGTTGAACAGGATGAGTCAGATGAGTCGGATAGGATGAAAGTAGATCGGCGACTGGATGGTTGATTTCCGGTGCATACGACTGATTGGATAGGCCCAGGACTTATTGAGAGTGTATGGGATCATCTCGAAGCGGGATGAGGCCCGGATTTGTCAAAAACTGCTACACCCATATGATGAAGCGAACTTTTTTGACAAACCGGGCCTCCCGCTTCGAGATGAACAGCATTGCATTGTATTGCTAGCGCAATTCAACGCAGGGGTTTTTCCGGGCCTTCGCTTCTTAAAAAAAACCACCCTACTCAATCCATCGTACTTATCGCTCAAATCGCTCCATCGCTATCCAATCAATCGTACTTACCGCGGATCGCCATCCAACCGCCCTTCACCATCCTGCCTATCCGACTCATCCGACTCATCCTGTTCAACCTGGTTTAAGTTGCCCATCATCATTACCCCCACCCCTTCCTTCCTCCCCATCCAGTTACAATACTCGCTTGCTTTAATCCGCTAATTTTGCTAAAGATGGTGTTTTCGCACCTATACTGGAACAAAACTTTGCAAAAGGTCTCATTATGAAAGTCTTGTGTCTCATCGTGCTCTGCCTAACCTTTTCCTTTGCCGAAGGCAGCGTCGAAGAAATCCTCCAAAGACTCACCTGTCGCTGTAGAGATTCGCAGTCAGACTCCGTTCTCGTAACCCAAAATGGACGCGTCATCTTCGAGTATCGCTCAGACCCCTATTGGCAGCCAATCGACACCTCCTCCATCACAAAATCGATCGTGGCGCTTGCCATCGGGATGCTGATCGACGAAGAAAGGATCGCCTCTATCGATGAGCCCGTTTACCACTTTTTTCCAGAATGGGATCAGGGACGCAAACGCGACATCACGATTAGACACCTCTTAAACAATACGTCGGGCTTGCAAAGCGGTTGCACGGATGAGGAAATTTATCGCACGAGTAGCATCATTCAATTGGCGCTCTGTGCCGAGCTGACGAGCACGCCGGGCACTTGCTATTTTTCAAATAACAAAGCCATCAACCTTTTGACCGGCATTGTAAAAAGGGCCTCTGGCAGAAGTTTAAGCGAGTATTTGGCGGTCAAAATGTTCGCGCCGATGGGCATCGATAACGTCTCTTGGCTCAGCGACCCTTGCGGCAATGAGTATGCCATGAGTCACATGATCATCACCGCACCCGACCTCGTCAAGATTGGCGAGATGCTGGTCAACGGCGGTCTCTATTGTGGCCGGCGCATCGTCAGCAAATGCTGGATCGACCTCCTCACCTGTCCAGGTCAACATATCGAGCCCTTTTGTGGCATGCTCTGGTGGATGGATTACTACAATGTCGAATGCTGGTGGGACGATGCACTTCTGCAACAGTATGGGTATGCTGGCATCAGCCCCCAATTTGTGGGTGCCTTGCGCAGCCTCAACGGCCGCGTCATGGACATGAATGGCTGCGTACGCACGCCTTGGGGCAGCAATTTCTTTAATGGGGAAACGGTCGACTTGCTGGGTGGCAATGAGTGTGCCGAAAGCTTTATGTGGCAGGTGCGACAGCAGGGATACCCTGTCGCAAGATGGAGAGCGGGTAGCATGAAGTCCTTTTCCGCGCGTGGCTACTTAGGACAACAGCTGATCATTTTCCCCGGCCGCAAAATTGTCGCCGTGCGCCAAACGCGCAGCCGCGGAGTGGATGATGACCAAGTAGACCTTTTTCACGACTTTGGCGCCCTTGTCGAAGAGCTTTCCTATAAGATGGGGCCCTACTAATGAAGGGGAGTGTTGTTTTTTTACTTTTTTTGGGAATGCTCTCTTCTTGTGTTAAACATGAATACCCGACGGCTTGTAGAGGCAGTGGAGGCATGGCCATCTACGAATGTGAAGCTTACCGCTGGGTAGCAGCTTGTGATGGACCAATCGAACTGCGGTCTGCTTGGGTCACAACAGGTGTGATGACCGACCAATCGCTTGGCGCTGAGTGTTCCAATATCGCCGGTCTTTGCATCGGGCGTGACGCTTGGATCAAAAATAGCGTCATCCACAGTAGCTCGTCGATAGGCACGTTCGCATGTTTTTATGACAGCGTGGTGCATGGCAAATTAAGCGTGGGAGAAGAACTCGACGCCCACTGTACCCACTTTAAGGGTGAAGTTTGCGTTGGGGGAGATGTCACAGCGCACGGCTGCCGCTTTGAGGATAAACTCACCGCTACTTCAGAAGTCATTTGCCTCTATAACACCCACACTAAGAGCATCCACGTTTGCCCCTGCGGCCCTTATTACGACCCGCAAATCATCAAGCTTGCGGAATGTTCCCACGTCGAAGGAAATATCGTGTTTGCTTCCGGACGCGGACGTCTGGTCTTAGACCCCACCTCAAGTTTCCAAGGATGTATCATTGGGGGTCATGTCATTGAACCTTTTGAGTGCGATAAGCTATATTATTAGGCACTTTAAGCTATGCGAAACGAGATCGTCGACTACCTCAAGAACTTACGTGAAACCATCATCCAAAAGTTTGAGAGCTTTGAAAAGGAAAAGCGTTTCCTGCGCAAAAGCTGGCAGCACCACACGGGTGGGGGCGGCGAAATCTCCCTTTTGCGAGGGGATGTCTTTGAAAAAGCAGCCGTCAACTGGTCAGGGGTTTCAGGCGATAAATTCCCTCTGCCAGATGCCTCTGGACCTTTTTTTGCCACAGGCATCAGCTTAATCACGCATATGTGCAACCCTTACGCACCTACCGTGCACTTTAACATCCGCTACATCGAAACAGAGCAAAAGCGTTGGTTTGGTGGAGGGTATGATCTTACCCCGATGGGTTTTCCCTTTGAAGAGGATACGCGTCACTTTCATGCGACGGCCGAGAAAGCCTTAGCTCCCTTCGGCGAAGACCTTTATCCGCAGTTTTCTAAAAATGCGCGCGAATATTTTTATATCCCTCACTGGCGCAAAGAACGCGGCGTCGGAGGAATCTTCTTTGACCATTACAACAGCGGCAACTTCGAAAAGGATTTGGCCTTCTGGCATAACATCGGCAATACCTTTATGGATGCCATTCTCCCGATCTACCAACGGCGCGTGGAGATGCCCTTCACCCCACAAGAGCGGGAAAAACAGCTAGAAATGCGTGGCCATTATGTCGAATTTAATTTAATCTATGACCGCGGCACAAAGTTTGGCTTTGCTTCAGGTGGCAATCCCGAAGCGATTCTTTGCTCGATGCCCCCACTAGCGAAGTGGTAGCTCTCTAAAATTTAATACACGAAAACAGGAGGTTTTCATGATCACTAGCGAAAATTCCGCATCACCAGAAACAGTTGAGCTTTATGGCTTTGGCGCTCTTTTAGAAATCGCCCTCCACCAATATCGCACACCCGGATCCAGATTTGCTATTTACGAGGGGCGACTCTTTACACAAGATAGAAAAAAGCATGATTGGGGTTGGGGGGTGAATACGCTTGGCACTTATCGTTTTATTTGGGGACAAAACAAAAATGATATGCATATCGTGACAAGAGAACTTAAAAAAATCATTAGATATTCTAGCCAAGATGAGGATCTAAGAAAACTAATGGCAACCTTTTTTAGAGAAGTTTTTCTTCCTTCGCTAAAATCCTTAAAAACGATGTATGCGGGAACTGCTGCTGCGGATTCAGTTTCCCTATGGAAAACAAAAATTCGGAATTTTCTCGAGCTAGAAGTGCCAATGAGTTCCAAAAATTCTAAAAAGCTAGATGCAAAAGCAGCGCAGATTGAGCGCAATATCCATCACCTCGTCAATTGCGAAAAGCTTCAAGGGATTATTGAAATTTTTCAGAAAAACTCTAGCTTTACGGATAATGATGGCAAACACATACGCACTGAAAAAGAGCTTATCGAATGGAAAGTGAGCAAAATCACCGAGACCCATAATAAACTGCATACTGGCTATTTGGCTTGTCGAACAGGAGGCTGTGCCGATAGCAGCGCCTCTCAATTGTTGGGGAGCAATCATAAGTAGTTGATTATCAGTCTAATTGACACTAATCAAAAAAGTAAATACACCTTAAGTTAGGGGCAAGCAGTTACCGCCAGGTGCTGCTATAAGGGATAAGGCAATCTTTCAACAGGAGGAAAGATCATGCACGAGCCATCAACTGTAGGAAGTGTTAGGGATAACAGTTCGTTTCTTACAAGATTCGTTCACAACCATCCCAGTTACTTTCGTTCGAATAACCGCGAGCCGATCAACAGCTATGTTGCTAAAGCTCGAGAAGTCATGCAGTATATTATCTATACTGCGATCCTGGGCGCTGGATATGTTGCTATCGGCGCCGCACCGGCTGGGTTAACGCCAGCCGTCTTCCTTGGGGTGGGGCTCGGCATCGCCGGTTTTGCCACTATGCAATATGTAAATCTTCAAAACTTAAGTTTAAGATCCGACGAAACCCTGACACAGCTCTATTTGAAGGGTGTTTCGCTTTTGAAAAAAAGATGGCAGACCCTGGAGGCTTTAACCTGGACCGGCATGGCGACAACCCTTTTAGGGGTCAGCTATTATGCCGCCCAAGTTCACCCCTTAGGTGTAGGGCTTTTCTATGCGGGATTGCTCACGAGTGCAGCCACCTATGGTTTACTCTACTGGGGGCCTAAAGGGATCAAGTGTATCAAGTGTTTCGCGGGACAATAGAGTGGAAAATTGCCATTAAAACAGGCCTATCGGGAGGGCTGGCTTTCTTTTTAGGAGTCGCCCTCACGCATTGGCTGCATCAAACCGATGTCACCATCAGTGGGCTTTGGACGACTCTTTCTGCCATCGTGATCCAGCAAACGCATTTGGGAACGACCTACCATACCGCTTGGACGCGAGTTTTGGGCGTCCTTTTGGGCTGCTTTATGGGCGGATTGTTTACCGTGTTGTTTGGGTCTAATCCTATCTCGTTGAGTATCAGTATTATATTGACGATCGTGGCCTGCTCCCTCGTCTCCATCAAAGATAGCATTCGCATCGCCTGCATGTCCGTTGCAGCTGTGATGGTGTTGTGGGGGTTGAAAACCAGCATTAGCCCCTGGATGTTTGCCTATTATCGCTTTATCGATTCTTGCGTCGGCGTCGCTGTGGCGGTCGCCGTGGCGCATCTTCTATGGCCAGAAAAGGTGTCGGACCGCGTGAGACTTAACGTGGCAGCCACTTTGCGCCTGTTGAAGGAGTTATACGAGCGGGCTTCGGTCACGCAACCGCTTACGGAGCAACAAGAGCGCGAATTTCGCACTCTAATGGACCAAGTGATCGTCCAACTGTGGAAGAATCGCGAGATCTTGGAGAACTCGCGGATGGAGCTGCTGGAACAGTTCTCGAGCCTAGATGAGTGGCGCACGCTTTTTTTGCATCTCGATTTGATGTTGGAAAGGGTGGCCACGCTACGGCGCATTTACAAGACCAATTTAACCAAGATCATGGATGAAGAGCTAGAAAAGTATTACCAGAATATTGTCGAACAGACAAAACTAGCCTTTGATGAGTTGGCGGAGGCGATGGAAACTTTGGGGGCTGTACCCTCCTTAGATAAGCTCAGGGATGCGAGCGAAGCGTTAAATAGCGATCTAACCCGCTTTCGCAGCATGCGCATCACGCGCAATTTTGAGCTGCAGGATGTAGAGGGCTTTTTCGTTTTTATTTATTTCTTGCGCGCCCTTGCCGACGAACTGCTCAAAACACGTCGGCAGATCTCCAATCTCTAGTTTTTTCCTTCCCTGGAATTGTGTGCATGGTACACAATTGGAAGCCTATTATGGCGAAATTTAGCTGGAAAAAAGTCTTTATATGCCTGCCCTTGTTGCTGCTTCTTGTTTGCTTTTTAGCACGCAACACCCTCATGACTTATGGATTCGAAAAATATATCCAGCGCTTTGCTAAAAAAGTCCTTGATGGAGAGCTGCAGTACGCTGCGATCTATTATCAGGACAACACCTGGGTGCTTAAAGAGCCGCGTTTGATCGGGAAAAAAGCGGTAGAGGAGGGCGGGATTCATTTCTACGCCGATTCCCTCGCAGTCAAAGTGGTTCCGGATTTATGGGAACGCAAAGCCGAAATCCATCTCCTCTCAGAAAAACCCGAGATCCATGTTTTGCAGGCCTCTTCAGATATCCATAAGCTTTTCCTAGATGCCCTTTCTCCAGCTGGCCTTTTTTCTTTGAACGCCAATGTCAATGTAACCAGCGGCACATTGCATCTTCATAAACCTTCCCAGTCGGCAATGAAGTTCCATTTCCAAATCGCTGCCAACTGCAGCAATGGCATCAAAGGCTGTCTGAAAGCGAGTTTGATCGACCCCACGCTGGAAAACAATGTGATCTCAATCGCCGTTACCAATACCGAAAAACGCCACTTTACTTTCGATTTTGACTTTGCAGATGTGGATTGCGCCTCTTTGGTGGCCGCGACGACAAGCTTTTATTCCCCCTTGAAGGGGCTTTCTGTGGATAAGGGAACCTTGCAGGGCAAATTGACGCTCACCGTTCCAAAAGAGGGTCAACCCTATGCTGTGGGAGACCTGATTTTGCGCGAGGCTAAATTTACGTTGCCTAAATTGGAGTTAAGCGCTCATATCCGCGAGGCGCTTATCCATCTGGCCGAAAACCAAGACCCGAGGGTTAAAAAGTCAGCAAACACCCTTCCGCGCACAATCGGCCACCTAGAGATCAGCCAAGATAGTGAAATGGACTTTAAAAAAGATGGGCGACCTATCTGCAATCTGAAAGATTTAAAGGGATCGCTCTACTTCCAAACGCAAGAAGGCGCTCGCGTTGAGTTTCAAGGCCTTTGTCTTCACCATGGCGAAGAGTCGCAATTGAACATCAATGGAGAAGCGCGCTTTGCTGAAGCTAGCGCAGGGGCACTTGACTTAAGTGTGCGTCTTGTTCGTCAAGACAAAGAAGATGCCCTCACCCGCTTTGTCACGCGTGAGCTTGGGTCGAAGTTCAAGTTTGTGGAAATTTCTTTGGCAAACATGGGTCCCAACGAGTTTGACCTGTGGCAAGCTCTTCTCATTCCCCATTTCCCAGAGACGCGTCAAGTGCATATGGATTCAGGACGCATCGATGCCACCGTTTTGGCCTATATGAAAGGGCTGAAGATCACGGATTTTAAAATTGAAAAGTTACTCGCTCAAGATTTGAAGTTCGCCATCGACCCGTGGGAAGTCAACGTCGACATCGGCGCATTGTCTGGCAGCTTGGCGGTTAATTTGGATTCCGAGAAGGTGTTGGAGACCTTGAATGCCGATTTGATCATCTCCAATGGACTGCTCACCTTCGCTGGCTTTGACCGCAACATCTGCCGGCTATCCGACATCCAAACCAATCTGACGATTAGGCGTGGGATGGTGCATCAATCCCTCGTGAAGGGGGAGTTTGCTGGTTTACAGGGCACGATTTCCATCGATGGCCTGGCACCGGACGGCGAAGTGATCAAGCTCAATTTTGCGGGAGGGATTTCAGGTTTAGAAGCCCTAGCGCCTGAAACCATGCGCAAAGGCCTACAACAGCAGTTTGCCGACGATCATTTGATTTTACAAGCCGGCGTGCGCCACTCCCAAAAACAATCCTCAGGCGGTCTAGAGGTGCAGGGGAATCTAGGGATTAAAGCGCACCCCGATCAACCAGAAACGCTCATTTCCTTTGGCTTCGAACTTCAAAAAGCTTCGCATCGCCTTTGGGGAAAATGGCCCGCACACCACCTGACAGACTCTTTTTGGCATGGCGTTGGCGAAGAGGTGACGCGCAAATCGATGCCAGCTCTTGCTTTGCCTAGCGCCTTTTTCCAAGCCCAATGGCTTAAAAGAGAACTCGGCGTGGCTGGCGTGACGTTGCGCAATGGCTGGTTTCAGGCTAAAAATTTAGAGCTCGAGAAGTACTTAGCGCCTTATCTACTCACGGAGCGCTCGATCAAACTCGTAGGAAAGGGGGACTTTGAAGGCGCCTTCGACCACAATGGTTTAGCTGTCAACTACGCCTTTAGGGAAGCCTACTTGGAAACCCCTCAGACCATTTTTGACATGCGCGAGTCACTTCCCGATCCGCAAATCCCTTTGCCCGGCACCCACTACTTTGATTTCGATTCAGGCATTGCCTATGGGACACTTCCCGTCAATCACGCCACCTTTTCCGATCGACGCAGCGGGGTGCAACACTCCGAAGTGCAGGCCTTAATCTCCTTTTTGGGGAAAAAAGTGCAGTTTAGCGGACTTCAAACAAGCTGTTGTGGGATCACATTTCAAGGAAAATTGGATTTCGACTTTAACGATCCTAGGCCCGGCTACTATACGGTGGATATTGCCACGCATAATGTACAAGGCACTTTTTCCCAAATGCAAGAGTTGTTTTCCCATTTTGACAAACTCAAGTTTTTTCAAAGATTTCCTCTGGAAGGCAAGCTGGCTCTTCGTGAAAAAGGCAGCCATCTGCTCCTTAACTTTAACCCACAAGGAGTTGAGGTCGAAAGCGACATCCAAGGCGTCTTGTATGATGGATCCTTGATCCATCATAACACCGAAATGTCGGTAAAAAACTTAAGCTTTAACTTCGACTTCCAGCAAGTGGCCAAAAAACTCGCCGTCACGGACATCCAAGGTGTTCTCACTGTGGGACAGGGAGATGCCATGGAGGAGTATGCGTTTGCCGGTGAACAAGTCCATTTTACCAATACCGACCGCAACGAGGCCGTGTTTGATTTGTGGATTGGCGATAAGCAGCGCGATATTGTGCGTTTTGCTGGAAAAACGAAGGCCTTAGAGGAAGATGCAACGGGAGAAACCGTTGAGTTTCTGCTCGATAAGCAGTTGTCCCATTTTGGAGATGTCCATCCCGATACTTTTCAGCTCGCTTTGCGCAACTGGAATCAGGTGGAAAAGTTCCACGTGGAATTTTCGTTGAGTTTGGAGACCATTTTACACGATCTGCAGGCGTTAAGCCGCACCGGATTGCTTTTTCTTCCAGAAAATCTGCTCATGGAGATCAATGCGCTCAAAAAAGCGGAGGGTCAGTTTGCCTTCAACGCCACTTACGACCACGCCCATTCGGCTCTTGAATATCGCGCAAGTGGAGAAAATGTCGCCGTCGGCAAGTATCTTTATAAAAAATGCCTTCTAGAAGGTAAGAAAAAGGGCTCTACTTGGGCAATCGAGCAGTTGATTCTAGATGATGTGACGCTTGCCGCAGATCTCACGCGTTTAACAAATAGCTGGAAAGTCAATTTCTTGGGCGCGCGCTTTGGAAATTCCCTTCTGATGGGACTAGAAGGCGATTATCGCGATGGGGATGAGGTCTTTGATGCAAAAGTCAATTTGTTGGAAATCAATTTGGCCCACCTCGATGAATGGCCGGCATTGCGCAACTTTGCCTCCCAAAATAAGCCTAAGGGTTTCATTCGCGCAACAGGACAGCTGCATCTTGAAACCCAACCCGGTGCCAAACAGGGCTTTCGTCTCGATACTTTGCTCAATGGGTCCTTAAAGTCTTGGGAAATGGCCGGGATGCCTTTTCAAGATGCTCAGAATGTCTCCTTTCATTTTACGACCGAACGGGGTCTCACGATGCGGAATCTCTCGACTGCCCTTAAAGGTGGTGAGGGGCAGGCTATAGGCCTTTTTCAATTTGAAAAAGTCGGTTTTGATAGCACCAAAGAGGAATTGGTCTTAGAAGGCGTCCATTTTAATGTTCCCGCGGCGAATGTCGTCGCCGTCACGAAAGCCTTTCAGGAAAGCTTTCCTGAAGCCTTCACGGATAAGGTAGTGAAGATTATTAGAGAGTTAAAAGAGTCGAACAACTTAGAAGGCACCTATAACTTCCGGAAATCGCCTGCCGCCACTCAGGTGCTAGCGACCCTTAAGGAAGGGTCCTACAAATTCAATCAGCGGCTGCATGAAATTAACAACTTTACGCTGACTTATGATCTAAAGGATCTCAAAGTCACCACCCAGTACCGTTATAACAATCATTTGTTTTGGTTAGTGGGTAAGACGCAAGACCCTTCATTTGATGAAGGAACCATTCAATTAGCCGACTATCATCCTGAGCAACAGCAAGCGCCAAAAGAAGAATTCCCCTTGGAAATTGTGTGGAAAATCGACCCTACGGCGGGTTTTACGATCCGTCAAGCGAGGGGATATGTCGCCGGCATGCACATGAATTTGCAAAGCGATCCAGAATTTCCCTCGACGGCTGAAGAGCTCAATCTCATGGGTGAGATGGCTTTGATCCCCACCAAAGCGGCCTGTCTTGTTTCGGAGACCCTTGTAGATAGCTGCACGCAGTTGCAAGTAGGCGATGGATATACCTTAAAGGGCCAATGGCGCTTTGGAAAACAGCCCTTGCCCGATGATAGTGCCCCGCTGCATTTCAACGGTTTGTTAGAAGGGACCAACTGGAGTTTGAAAGGCTATCAGTTTCAGACGCTGACCGGACATGTGCATTATGTTCCAGGCCACTTGGAAATTAGTGACTTACGGGCTAAAGACCCCGCGGGAACGCTCCATGTGGAACACATTTATCTCTATCGCGAGGATGCGCAGTGGAAAGTCTCTATTCCCCAAATTGTATTCAACGACTTTAAACCTAGCTTCTTGCGCGAAGTGGGAGCGCCCGCAGTGACGGTGGGCCAGCCCCTTACCGTGCAAAAAATTGAGATCCAGAATCTTTCTGGGCTAGCCGGTGACCCTACCACTTTAACGGGTAAGGGCACGTTGCAGTTTGCTAACCAGCCCAAGAAGCACCTGCAAAATATCATCTTTGCCATTCCACGAGAGATCCTCACGCTTATTGGTTTGAATCTCACGGTCTTAAATCCCGTCTCCGGCTCGGTGTTGTTTGATGTGCGCGATGGAAGATTTTATCTTATCAAGCTCAAGGATGTTTACAGCGAAGGGCGGATGTCAAAGTTTTTGTTGAGCAATCGTACGGCTCCCTCTCATGTTGACTTTCAGGGCAACCTGAATGTGCAGATTCGCATGAAGCAATATAATTTGTTCTTCAAGCTGGCCGAGCTCTTTACATTTAACATCCAGGGCACCTTGACCAAGCCCACCTATTCCTTGAGCCGCCACAAGGCCGACAAGAAGGACGATTCTTGACGCGCATCCTAAAGCAATTTTACATGATGAGTCGGATGAGTCGGATAGGAAGGAAGTTGATCGGCGGCTGGATGGTTGATTTGCGGTGCCTCCGACTGATTGGATAGGCCCAGGACTTTTTGCGATTGTATAGGATCATCGCGAAGCGGAGGCCCGGATTTGTCAAAAACTGTTATACCCTAACGAAGATGCGCCCTTTTTTGACAAACCGGGCCTCCGCTTCGCGATGAACAGCATTGTGTTGTATTGCTAACGCAATTCAACACAGGGGTTTTTCCGAACCTTCGCTACTAACCCACCCTACTATCTAATCCATCTTACTCACCGCTCAGATTGCTCCATCGCTATCCAATCAATCGTACTTACCGCGGATCGCCATCCAACCGCCTCTCACTATCCTTCCTATCCGACTCATCCGACTCATCCTGTTTAACCTTGCTTAAGTTGCCCATCATCCCCATCCCCATCCCAATCCATCCGCATTTTCATCCTGTTCGAAAATTGGGAGTTTTGCTATAAGGGATGGGATGAAAAAGTCTGGCGTTACCCTACCTCGCATCCTGTTATGGGCCGGGTTATCCCTGTTGATCCTCTTTGGGGGAGCGCGCCTCTACTTTCGCCTCACCGATGACTTCCGCCTCAGCAATATCCAGTATGACATGCCCCACTACCAAGAATGGGAGATTCCCCCCTTGGCTGTGGCAGAGCGGCAAAAGCTAGAAGATATCTTAAGTCAAAGATTCTATTATATAGGCAAAGGCGCACAATCCTACGCTTTTGGCAGCGAAGATGGCAAACATGTATTGAAGTTCTTTAAATTCAAGCACTTGAGACCGAATTGGTTCGTCGATATGCTGCCGGGCATTACGCCTTTCAAAGAATACAAAGAAAATCTCTCCATTCGCAAAAACCGCAAGCTCTACGGCGTATTTGATGGCTACCGATTGGCCTATGCCGTCCACAAAGGAGAAAGTGGACTGATCTTCATCCATCTCAATCGGTCGAGTCATTTGCATAAAAGCGTCACCGTCGTGGACAAGATTGGCCTGCCGCGCACCATTGTGCTGGACGAAGTGCCCTTTATCTTACAGCAAAAGGCACGCACCACAAGGACAGTCGTAAATGAAGCCTTGAAGATGGGCGACATTGCAAAAGCGCAAAGCAGCATCAATCAAATCTTTGACCTTTATCTCATCGAATACCAGAAGGGCGTGTACGATAAAGATCACGGCGTGATGCATAATACGGGATTCGTGGGCAACCTTCCGATTCATCTCGACATCGGGAAACTGACCGCTGAGCCCCACATGAAGAGCCCTGAGTTTTGGCAGCCCGACCTCGAAATCATCGCCTGGAAGTTTGCCGTATGGACCAAGGCAAACTACCCTGACGAATACCCAGCGATTGCACAAGGGATTGAATCTAAACTGACAAACCTCTTCGAACGCCCCTTTGCCTTTGCCAATAGCACCCCCCCCTCCTCGCAAGAAAAAGAAGTGATCCACTCTTTTCTTAGTCTGCTCTACCCGCCGCTTTGTCTGCACTGCAAGGAGGCGTTATACAAAAATCAAAATCACCTCTGCCGTGAATGCTTTAGTTTGCTGGATTTGATCGATCCTGAGGAGCGCTGTCCCTATTGCTTTTCGCAAGACTATCTGCCCGCTAAACGCATCTGCAGCAATTGCCGGCGTGCAGGACCCCTCTTCGACCGCATGGGGGCCGCTTTCAACTACGAAGGTCCTGCGGCCTCACTCGTGCGCTGCATGAAATATGCCGACCAGCCTTACTTTGCCAAAGGCATGGCGGCCTTTATGGTGCGGCAATTTGTTCGTTTAGGCTGGCCCCTGCCCGATCTGATCATCCCGATGCCGATCGCTCTCATGCACTGGCTGAGTAGAGGGTATAATCAGAGTGCTTTGCTTGCTGAAGAGATTAGTCACATGCTGGAAAGGCCCTGGAGCAATATCTTGAAACGAAGAAGCGGGGACTATAGTCAAGCAGCTTTAAGCAAATTGAAGCGCCTGGAACTCACCCACCATTCTTTTGAAATGCAAGGCAACGTTGACATTGCGGATAAAACGGTTCTCCTCATCGACGATGTGATGACGACGGGCACGACGTTGCGCTGCTGCGCGGAAACACTCATGCAGGGATGCCCTGCAAAGCTCTATGCCCTGGTGTTTTGCAGGGCGGCTTCTTAGAGCGTTCTCTCCTAATTCACAGCTCCGATATTGCGCTCAATCATGCCGATCTGCCGGCGCAGCGTCTCATCGCTCGACATGCGCTTTTCGATATTTTTGCAGGCATGCAAGAGCGTGGAGTGGGTGCGATTGAAATAGGAACCGAGCGTTTGCAGCGACTCCTTGATAAGTTTGAGGGCCAAATACATGGCCACTTGCCTCGGCAAAGCAAATTCTTTCGTGCGGCAAGCGCCCTTGATATCGCTGATCTTTACTTGGAAGATCGTCGCCACGCTCTTTAGAATCTGGTCCACGGTGATTTTTTGGTGCGGATTGTGCTGGAGCATCTCCCTGAGCGTCTTTTCCACCATCTCTTCGGTGATATTGAGGTCCAAAAGCCGACAATGTGCGCTCAGCCGATTGACTGCCCCCTCCAGCTGCCGCACGTTATTATAGATATGTTCTGCAATGTAAAAAGCGACCTTATTCGGGATCACAAGCCCTTTTTGTTGGGCCTTATGCTGCAAGATCGCCACACGGGTCTCCAGTTCCGGCACCCCAATGTGCGCCACCAGCCCCCATTCCATGCGCGCAATCATGCGCTCTGATAGCTTGAGTTGAGCGGGGGGTTTATCGCTTGTGATGACGATCTGTTTATTTTGATTGATCAGGGTCTCGAACATATTGCAAAACTCCTCTTCAAAGTTGAGGCGGTTTTGCAAGAATTGAATATCGTCGACGAGCAGCACATCGACGTCTGAGCGGTAAAAGCGCTTAATGCGATCGACCGATTTATTGCGCAAGCTATCCACGAGCTCATTGATAAAAGCCTCTGTCGTAATGCATTGGACGCGCAATTTTTTATTAGATTCTAAGACGTGATAGCCGATGCTATGTAAAATATGCGTTTTCCCAAGCCCCACGCCCCCATGAATGAAGAGGGGGTTGTAGGAAAGTCCTGGACGCGAGGCCACCCCAAAAGCGGCCGATTTGACAAATTGGTTGGCGGGCCCTTCTATAAAGGTTTCAAAGCGGTAATTGGGATTGAGTTTAACTTCGGGCGCATCTTCTGCTAGGGGCGCTGCCGGGGGTGCCGAAAGGGGGGCTTGAGTCTTTTTGGGAGGCGTCACGATAAAGTGGATCGCCGGTTCGCCCTCGGCATTGACCGGCAGGAAGGCACAGAGCTCTGTCTTATAGTTAGATAATAGATACTCTTGAACAAAGACGTTGGGGATCTCTAAAACGACCTGTTCTAAGTTTGATTCGATCACCTTGATCGGCATCAGCCAGTTTCCAAAGGCCGTTGCGGAACAACGGGTTTTGACATATTCCAAGAATTGAATCCAAGCGTCACAAGTTTCACAAGCCAACATAGGTACCTTACAAAGTTATGAACAACGTTTCCACAATATAGTCTCAGGGTGTTTCGTCGGAGACTCTAGCAGGTGTCTCCTTGGCCTGCAAGCAATTTGTCCATCCCATTTGCTTTAGTTTTCCTATCCTTTTGATTTTCAAAGATTCAAATCAAAAAGAGCGCCCTTTAAATCGGCAAGGAGTCCCGTTGCGATTTTTTGTATCCCCTTTATTTTAAGTCGTTTTTGCAAAATTTTTAGAACGGCTCGTTCTTTAAGCAAATGGTTTCAAGCCTTTTGCATAACAAATTTTTGAAGATATCAACAGACTTTCCACAAAACCGGGGAAAAGGGGCCGGGGGTCGGGGAACGGGTGGCGGAGCCCCTCTCAGAAAAAAAATCACAAATTAACTCATTCTGAATAAAGCTTTTATAATTCGTTAATAATAGGAGAGTAAAATTAAAGTATAGATAATAAAAAAGGTTTATTAAAAATGATTACAAATGACCACCCATTAGTTAGTTTTAACAAGGGTGAATCTTTAGTTGCTTCCCCCGCCTCACCCCGCGCCGTCAATGCCTGGTTAGGTGGACGTCCCCTTACTCTGCGAGTGGCACCCGCTCCTGCGCCCGTTACTGTTCCTACCCCCGTGCCTATTTATAGCGTCAGTACACCCGATATCTCTGCTAGCGTGATTCGTCGTGCTGTTGCTGAAACAGATGCGCCAGCGCGCTCAGCTGCCTACCGTTATGGCAGAATCTACGCGATGGATCTTCTTACTATCCGTCCCTCGCAGGATCAGGTGAGCTATGAAACCGGAAAAGGGATTGCCGTCACTTTAGATCAATTGGCCAACGATATTCTGGCTGGAAGATGGATTCATAGAGAAGCCTACAATATTGTAGAGATGCCCGTGGGGGCCACCACCTTCGATAATCGCCGCGATACTGCCGGCAAATTGGCGGTTTGCCGCTTGCTTGCCCCAGTCATAAAACACGATAGAGCGCTTCCTTGTCTGCCCGAAACGACGATGGAAGAAACCCTTTATCGACAACTCTTTAAGCCAGAAACTAACGCCGTCATGATGAGCTATGCTAGACCCGTAAATAACCATATTGTGATGACAGCCTATCGCCTTCCCCATGCCGACGAGGTTGATCACCGCATAAGAATCGAAGCATTACAAGCTTTTTATGAGCGCGTGAAGCCGAGAACCCCCTTGGCCCTGCCCCCGACGATTAGACCGGGTTCCTTTGGTCATGGTATCCTTCTGCGCATGCACGCCCGCGTGCTTTCCGAGAGGTTTACCCAAATAGTTGAAAAGGCCATTAAAGGCGAGGGACCCTACCCCTACGGTTTTACTCTGACCCCAAGATTTAGTAAATCTTAATTGAGTTTAAATAAACAATCTGCTAAGATTGGCTTTCGTTTAGAATCTGAAATGAAATAAGGAAGTGCGTGAATGAGCCTTAGTATTGCAATTGATTATTATGGAACAGAAGAAAGACCGTCAGAGTGGCCCAAAAGCCTCGATTTCAAAAGAAAAGAAGACCTTTCAGGACTTACATTTATAGAACTTTGGAATCGAGCTGTTGCGGCCAAAGTCACTGACTTTGTCATTGCCATCACCGAGTATAACGATGAACAAGGCAAACGCTGTTATCAGATCTATGATGCTGTGAGGTTGCGGAAATGTCTGATGCCTCCTCAACAAGGTCTGGATCCCATTTCCCGCTGTCCTATTAAAGATATCCACTATCTCTCCGTAAAATGCTTTGCCTACGATCCCAAAACCATCTCCAGACGCGTCAGTTTAAAAAATTTAACATTGCGGGAATTTTTTAAAGACAAACCCTTGAAAGCTCTGCCCAGCTTCTCAGAAGATGCCGTTAAAGAAATCGCGTTAAATGCGATCAATTATGAAGCAGCCCGCGGTCCTGAAGCCGAAGAAATCCGCCAGGCACAATATGTGATTGGCGCTAATTTGATTAATCAAGAAAAGGACTCCCCAGCCTGGCAAGAGGGCGTCCGTTGGCTCGATGCTGCAGGAAGAGCCCGTCTTTATTTGGCTGGCTTATCCGATCCTTAGTATCTACAAGAAGGCGCAAGATAGGCGAGAGGCCCATAGGCACCCGCCGTTTTGACAGCCTGAATTTTCGTCGGCTCTACCCACTCCTGACTCACTGTACAGTGCATCTTAAGCGTCTTTAGGCAGAGCGATAAGCGCTGATCAGCAGGCAGAATGGTGGGAGCATAGCGTCCGCTGTGGTGGCCAGCGGCATAATCGGCACGTAAGTTTTGAGCCACCTCTAGGCGAATATCCCCCTCGCGTCCCCCAAATTCTCCACATAAAAGCAAACGCGGAGCGACTTCTTGAAGAAGGGAGAAGGTCCCATAGTAACCCAAGCAATCTGCATTGTAGGCGAGCTTATTATAATCGCTTGTGCCGGTGTTCCCAAAGCCCGTCAAAAGGATATCGCAAGATCCAAGATGTTGGGAAAGGAGAGGGCTCCAGGCCATTTGCGCGATATAGCCGATGCGCACCCCTGTGCTTTCTTGGGCATAGGGTGAAGGGGATTTTAGTTCTAGACAGATCCCTAAGGAACCCGCAGGGGCTGTAGAGCGCTCTTGGAAGTAATACAGGAGAATTCCTTCACCGAGTTCTACCTTTTCCACCTCAGGTGAATCCATAAAGAGTTCTAGGCTATGCATCGTATGGCGTTCTTGCTTAAAGTGAGGCTTTAGCAGATGCGCTAGATCTTGAAAGGCCTTGTGGTGAAAGTAGTAGTGGATGATCTGTAGCTCTTGGTTGACTTTATTGAGCTGGTAGTTGAGCTCGTAGATTTCCTTCACTTCTGCGTAAGTTTCAGGCTGTGCGCTTGTCACAATGACGGTGTCGATGTCGCGAATATTCAAGCCCTGTTCGTGAAAGTGCTCTAAAAATCCAAGGCCTGGGTTGAGGGCAATTCCGCGCCCATTCCAACGAATGAAAATCCCCCCCGTCGTCTTGCGCGACTGCTCGGTCAGCATTTTGTAGGCGCAAGTTTCTTTCGGCCAGCCATGCAAATAGTAGAGCATATGGTCGGGCTTACCGACGCGCGCCTTGCCTTGTTCCACATAATGGCGCATGAGGTCGGCCTGAGAGAGCTGAAAACTTTTAATACGCTGTTCGAGGGCAGAGGAATTTTCTTCAGGCGTTTTAGAAACCATCGCCAGCTTTTGCAACTCTTCGAAAGCGCTGTTTTTAGAGATATAGGGATCTTTGCCTTGTCTTTCCGGGTAGAGGCGTTCGGTAAGGGCTTGCGCAGTGGATGTCTCGCGGCTTTTCGGCGAAGAGAAAATATCGGATTCAGAATTCATGGGCGACTCCATGCGTTTGACTAGTTGCGGTTGAGCGGCAAATTCTTCGACAAAAAGCTCTTCATGCAATCTAGGGTGTTGTTTGAATATATGGACGAGCTCTTGGATCTCGTTATGTCCAATGGAGACAAAAGAAGCAGGAGGTGCCACTTCTTTTTCCAGCTTAGCTAAACGGTGTTGCAGCTCATGAGCGTCTTCTGGTTGAGAACTCAATTTGGCTAACAGGCCGAGGGTTAAGTAATCGTCGGGAACAATCTTCAGGGCTTTTTGGGCGAAGGTGAGGGCTTTTTCACTGCCCATGGAAGAAAAAAGAAAAGCCGACGCTCGGAAGCAAAAAAATTGGAAGTGGGGCACATGGATGGCTTTCAAGTAACTCTTAAGGGCTTTTTCGTAGTGGCGATGGTAGAAGGCTTCTTCCCCAGAAAAAAATTCAGCGTCGCTTTCAGAGGCCTTTGTACGCCAGGTTTTGATCAGTTGCAGCAGAGCCTCTGTATCTTTTTGGATGACCAAAGGATGTAGCTCTTTGAAGTAGGAGTCAAAATTGTCTTGTTTCATTGAAAGTCATGAGTGGTTGCGGTATCTCCTTTGTACTGCAAAACTAAATTAAACGCAATTTGCCATAAATCAACTGATCAATTATTGTGCCTCTCTTATGACTCAAAAGAATTTTTTGCCATACGCTAAGCAATCGATTAGTGCACAAGATATTGAAGAGGTCGGCCACGCTTTAAAGGGTGCCTGGATCACGCGCGGACCAGAAGTCGAGGCCTTTGAAAAGGAGTTAGCGGCCTATTGTGGAGCGAAATACGCGGTGGCTTTCAGCAGTGGGTCTGCCGCACTTGCCGGGGCTTTTTCCGCAGCAGGCGTCAATCGCCAAGATCGCATTCTTTCTAGCCCCAATACTTTTGTGGCCTCCGTAGGCCCTGCCGTCCTATTAGGCGCAAACCCCATCTTTATCGATATCGACAAAACCACCGGCAATGTCGACCTGCAACATCTGGTAGACAATATCAATAAACTTACCTCGCGCGGTCGCCCTATCGCCGTCCCTATGCACTATGCGGGTCTCCCGATCGATATGGAACAGCTGGATCAACTGATCGCAAATCCCGATGCGATTGTGATCGAAGATGCAGCCCAAGCTTTGGGTTCAAACTACCCCAGGCAAGGCCCAAAGGTCGGTTCTTGCACGTGGAGCGCGATGACGATCTTTAGCTTTCACCCCGCCAAAATACTCACAACGGGCGAAGGGGGCATGGTGACGACTAATTCTGAAGAGCTTTATCAGCTGCTTTGCCGCTTCCGCAACAACGGCATTGCGAAGAAGGGGGAAGGCGTTCCCTGGTATTACGAGGTGCAAGATCTCACCAATAACTACAATTTTACGGACTTCCAGGCCGCTCTTGGGCGGAGCCAATTAAAACGGCTAGATCAAAATGTGGAAAAACGCCGCGATCTGATGAAGAAATACCGGGAAAAATTGGCTTCTCTTCCCCATGTGGGGCTTCTTTCGGCTGAATTTGACGATCACACCGCTTTTCACCTTTGCGTCGCGCTTATCGATTTCGCTGCTATCGGCAAAACGCGGGAAGATGTCATGCTGAGACTCAAAGAAAAGGGCATTGGCACGCAGGTGCACTACATTCCACTTTATCGCCACCCCTATTTCCAAAGTTTAAGCGGCGAGATCGCTGCATACTTTCCCGAGACAGAAAATTTCTACGCACGTGCGCTTTCTCTTCCGCTCTACAGCGATCTTTCTCTATCTGAAGTGGAGCAAGTGGTCGAGGCGTTGGCAGAAGTTATGAATAAGCCAAGATAAGGGCTTTCGCCACATTGGAGACGGCTGCATCGCGTTCATTTTTTAAGATATTGGCGAGCTTTAGAGCTTCCTCTTTGCGACCTAACATGAGCAGGGCTTTGGTGACGTTGAGAAGAGTAGGTGAGTGTTCCCCTTCCATCTTCAACGCCTTGTCAAAGGCTTTTAGTGCTTTTACCGGATTGTTGAGCTGTAAATAGAGGGCCCCAAGCGTTTGGGCATCGTAGGCGCTGTCTGGATCCAGCACCACTAGGGCTTCAAAGAAAGGCAGGGCAATATCATACTTGCCCTGCCTTATATAGGCATAGCCTGCAAAACGTATATCCTCGCACTGATCTTCGTTCCATCCAAGTTCCTTCAGCCATTTGATCCTACCCATGATTACCCTTGTAAGAACTGTCCAACGCGACCGACAATGAATCCAATCCACCCATTAATCTTATCTATTTGCTTCAGACAGCCAGCAATGTGTGCTTTTTCTTCCTCTTCCTCAGTAGAGCTGCAAGGAATAGCAGCCAAGTGTGCTTCATCTTCCGCTTGTTCTTTTAAAGAACCCAAAGAGGGTGCTACGCGCGAAAAGGCAAAGGGAGAGCGGCGCTGGTAACGGAAATTCTTGGGGGGGTAAAAATAGGCCCACGGGGTAAACAACGGGACAATTCCGAGCAAGATATCGATCTCCGTAAGACGTGGCCACATGTTCACCATGGTCGTCTGCGGCGGTATCGTACTATCTTTATCGATGCCGATCGATTCGTTGATCTGCTCGATCATCTTCGTGCGGATAGCGTAAAGATTATAGACGCTCATATCGAGCTTATCGATGGTAGCCATACAAACCCTTAGTTACTTATATTTTAACTGTTTCGGGAGATTAAGGCAAAATCCCTATTCTCTCTTCATCATATAAATGGCCCGGTTTCCCCAGGGCATCCAGGCTGAATAGGGATAAGTTTTATAGACTTTATAACCGGGAATGGGGCCCATCGTCACGATATAGGCGTCATCTTGCACCCACCACCAGCTTTTGCCCTCTACCGCCGGGTAGCGTTTGTCGTAGAGGGTGAGGCCATTAAATTCTAGCCCCCCATCGATTTTCTCCGGTGGAATGCCCTGCGCAAGCAACTCATTTAGGCCCTGCCAGCGCGCCCGATTCCAAGCCAGATAATCGTGTGTTCCTGCTAGGGAAAACCCTAGATAAAGGATGGCGAGAAAGACCCCCAGCGTCCATCCTGCACGTGATGGTATTAGCGCTTGGGCGAGCAAAATAAGGGCGCACGGGACTATGAGAAGCAGGTAGCGGTCAAAATTGTGACCTAAGGCTAAAGGGAGAAAATAAAATAGGGGCACGAGCAGAAAAAAGAGCGTTTTCTTCTTCCAAGGAAGCAGAAGTTTGCAAAGAAAAATTAAGCCCATGACACCAAAAAGAACATATAAGACCCAAAACAGGGCTGAGTGGGGGGCGTGGGCAAGGTGCAAGGTGGTAGTGTCATAGAGGACGATCGCACCTAGTCCAAAATTGAAGAGATAATTGCCCCAGTAAGGAAATAGGTGATAGAGCGCGGCAATGGCGGCAATCCAGCCGCAGATGAAAATAATTAAAACATTGGATATCAAATACTTGCGATTATTCCACACCTCCTTGATCCCCAAGCAGGAAAAGGGCAATGTAAATAATCCTATATACAGCAGTGCCGCGCAGCTGTTGTTGATTAGATTAAAGAGCGATTCCTTAGGATTTGACAAGCTGGCAAGAAGCGATTGGGTTTTCTCATCACTCATCTGCGTGTCGGCAATAGAGGGTTGAATCCAAAGCACATAGATCAAATAAACGGCGAGGGGCAAGGCCACGACGCCCAGCAGTTGCCAGGTAGATTTATTTTTTAAATTACTGAGTGTAAAAGCAAGGGGGATCGCTAAGCCCACTTGTCGAATAAGGACCGCCAAAGAAGCGATCAAACTGCCCGAAAATAAATGGCCCTGCATAAGCAAAAGGCAGGCAATAAGGGCCACTGCGACAAAAGGGACATCGGTCATAAACGAATTGGCCAAAGGCAAGAAGAGCGGACAGGCTGTGAATACCAAAGCGCCAAAAAAAGCGACGGCGCGGGACTTTTGCACCTGCAACAGAATGCCATACAAGGCCAAAACTCCAGCTAAGCCAAGAACAAGCGTCGAAAGCCTTAAAGCCGTAAAAGAAAATCCAAAAGGCCACGTAAAGAGAGCTCCCCACCCCACCTGTGCCACAAGGGTCATCGCCGTCCATCTTCCTAGCGCGAGATTGCCTTGCTCAACGAGTCGTTTGACGTCCATCCCAAAGGACCAGTCGTCATTTAGCGGAAAGTCCCCTCTGGGATCGACACAAACGACCATTAAAACATAGAGAGCAACTAAAACAAGAGGGTATCGCCATTTCTCCATATTGCTGTATTACCACACATCCTTTATTCTGTGGTTCTCTATTTTATTTACGGAATGCCAGCGCATGTCACAACCCCACGAATCTGTGCTTTTGAATGAAGTCATCACCGCATTTGATGGCTGCCTTCTACACACCTTTGTCGACTGTACCCTTGGGGCAGGAGGCCATTCAGCTGCACTCTTAAAGGCTCATCCCGAAATCAAGTTGCTCGTCGGAATCGATCAGGATCCAATGGCCCGCAGCATCGCGGAAAAGCGGTTGGAACCTTGGAAAGAAAAAACGCACATACTCGCAGGCAACTTCCGAGCGCTTGCGGAACTTTTAGATTCCATCGGGGTAAAGACTGTCGATGGGATGTTGATGGACCTTGGCGTCTCTTCGATGCAGCTTGATCAACCCGAAAAAGGGTTTAGCTTTATGCGTGAAGGGCCTCTTGATATGCGCATGGACCCATCCGCTGAATTGACGGCCGCTGAAGTGATCAATCACTATTCAGAACAGCAACTCGGGCGCATTTTTAGAGACTACGGCGAAGAAAAACAATGGCGCAAGGCAGCCTATACAGTGGTGCAGGCAAGGCCTTTGCAATCGACCAAGCAGCTTGCGGATCTCCTGTATCCTGTCTTAGTGCGCAAAGCTAAGAAGGGGATTCATCCTTTGACCTTGATCTTCCAAGGCTTAAGAATCTACGTCAACCAGGAACTCGAAGTCTTAGAAAGCACTCTGCCCTTGGCGATCGATCATTTAAGCCAGAGCGGACGACTGGCTGTGATCAGTTTTCATAGCTTAGAAGATCGCATCGTGAAGAACTTTTTCCGCTATCAAGCTTCGGATAAAGAAGATACATCGGGAGTAGGGG